>Ga0233414_10000245_pt1 | contig 23003 bp, 39 predicted proteins | sample Na_anoxic_10_MG_FD_189020 | JGI IMG/M metagenome (GOLD analysis project Ga0233414, IMG submission 189020) | Seawater microbial communities from Saanich Inlet, British Columbia, Canada - Na_anoxic_10_MG | ecosystem: Environmental > Aquatic > Marine > Inlet | place: Canada: British Columbia... | reverse complement strand
GTAGCATTAAACCCTATGGGCATTAGAGCAAAAATATTAGTTGTAGTTGTAGTATGCCTTAACGTAATTTCTCCTGCATTTGCTTCTCCACTACCCACATCAGATACCCATACACGACTGCATCTGCTGTATGTTTGTGCTCCTAAAGATACCGGGGTAGTTCCATTAAGAGCTACCGTGATATCAGGCATAAGTACACCATTTTCGTCTAGTAAATTCCGTACAACAACCTCTCTTGCACCTGTACCTACACTTGTATCAGTAGCATCAGAAGAGAATATTTCCATAGTTTCAGCAGCACCTGTAGGAAAGCCGGAGTAAACAGCATCTCCGTTCCATAAGTCTTTAGGGAAAGTATCTACTGTATCGATATTAGTTAACCTACCGAATTTACTAATCTGTGCAGTACCCGGTATTTCTCCTTTAGCTATTTTTAAGGCATAGGAAATATTTTCTAAATAGCTCATTATAGTATTCTCCAATTAGTACCATCACTTACTAGCAGTAAATTTTGGTTTGTAGCCAGTATAGCTCCGGTACTGCTGTCTATAGTCTCTGTGCTGGTTGTTTCAATTAAAACGGTATTAACAGTCACGTCTACTCTTTTTAAGTTTATAGATGTTCCTGTTATTCCTGCAGCAGTAGGTAATGTAAGGGTAATATCATTAGACGTTGCATCTATAAATACAGCCAGGTTGCTAACGTCTACAGCACCATCAGCAGTTACTGTAATTGTATTCGTAAGGCCAGAGACAGCAGTCTGAGCATCATCATCATAGTTATTTGTGTCTAAATTACTTAAGTACAATGACTTAATAGTATTAGCAGAAGGGGTTGCACTAGCTCCAGCAGCTATACCATCTAACTTAGTTTTATAAGCATCTGTAAAAGCATTAGTATCTGAGTTAGCTTCATACGAAATTTTAATATCTGAATTACTGTAAAGGGTGTCTGTACGTAACCAATACTGTGTATGGTCATCAGCAGACAAGTCTGTAAGCCTAGAGTGAGGTATAATTAAATCTCCTTCTATAGCTGCATCAGGAACTGTTTGTATAGTAATAGAAGTATCACCCTCCTCTACTATAATTTCTTCTACTTCTTGTATTACTATTCCCATGATTATGCATTCACATTTTCAAATACTTCAACTAATTCTACATTATCTTTACCACTTCTCATAATAGTGAATACATCCGTACCTATTATCCTTTTTAAGGTACCGAAATACTTACCTGCAGGAATACTCTCTGTATCTCCGGAAGCTACTGACAGATAAGCTAAACCATTAGTTGCAATATCATCAGCATCATCACCTACAGCATGCGTAATTTTTAGAATATCTGTAGTAGAGTTTTCATGTTTTTTAAGCGTAAATACAATACTACTACCAGTAAGATCCTTAGTAGGATTATGTAATATTTTAATTTTAAAACTATCTCCCTGGGAGAAGTCTTTTACTATTTTTAGTTTAGCCATTTTATATGCCTTTTATTTTTGCAGAGTCTCGCCGGTTAATTAAAATTAGGCAGCTACATTCGCTAGTGCTTTAAATACTGCTGTTGTTCCAGCTAGTCCAGCTGTGGTCACTATCCAGCCAGGAGACCCACCGGCAGATACAAGAGTGTTTCTAATAACTGTTCCTTTATGATAATACTCTCCGCTTGTTGGGGCCGCTGTATTATATTCATCCTGTATTGATGTAATAAACCATTCAAATCCTGACAGTTTATGTATTCGTTTTAATGTCGCGTATGTGCCATGACCAATTGTAACTGTGTTAGCATTTCTAGGGGGTCTTATATTACCGGTATTTTTAAATGTCACAGCACCCGCTGTTGCATAAATAACCAGATCATTCCCTGGCACTAGATAACTATCAATATCTATCAAAAAGACTGCTTTGTTCGCGTTTGATGTCACATACACCATATCATGCCCTTTTGTGTTTATGTCACCAGAAGCACCTACAGTGACCGCGTATGGTGTTGCGGCTACTATCATATCTTTGCTTGACACTTGCGCTCTACTGAATTTAGAAGTGCTTATATTTGTTAAGTTTGCAGTAGGATCTAGCCAGTTATCTGTAGTTCCTGTCACAAAATTTCCCTGTCCCCATTCAATACTCGAAGTTGATCCTTGTTTTAGCAGCCATCCATTTCCTGTCGATGGAGTAGTTAATCTATCACCGTCACCAGCATTCGCTAGCCTGCTATAACTAATAGTTAAAGACCCTGCTGAACTTAACTCTACTGCGCCACCTAAAGACTCAAACCATACTTCATCAAAGCTTATATTCTGGCAATCTCTAGCATAAACACCATAACCCGATCTCTGTATAGCCATCCCGCCATTAAATGCTACGTTCGCTGGTGTTCTTATTGCGCTACCTACTCCAGAAATATCTGAAGTAGACTCTCCTGAACCGCTAGCGTCATCGGCTGTTGTAGAGGGATCGGGATCGTAGTCAATAGCAACAGCTAATGCTGCTTTTATATTTGCATGACCTGAATAATCCCCTCCTGTAAACTCTATTTGCCCATGCTGTCCTGTAAGCCTTAACGATTCACCACCGTCCGCAACTAGACAAAAACAGTTAATAAACTTTAAAAATTGGTTAGGTCTTGATGAGTGAGCAGTAGTATATCCACCTCGCGACCATACACCGTAATTGAAATGTTTAAAATAAACATCCTCATGATTGCACAACCAAAGGCCACCAGAAGTATAGCCTGCATCCCATTTTGCATGAATATAATGCCCCCACTGATTAGTATTTACAGGCACTAAAGCTGAAATTGTATTGCCTCCGCAAAAAGTAATTCCTTTCATGTGTGAGCCAACAACAGGGCCTTCCTCAATCTCTACCATTCCATAAGGATCTGATTCGGTTAATGTTAAAGCTGTGAAGAATGTGCTAAAAGACCCCTGACCAATTATTGAAACACCTGATCGTCTTGTTATCTTTGTTATTGGATGAACGCCATAGTTTATATTTACTATTCCACCCCCACCACTAGTACCCATCGTTGCTATAGCCAAGTCTTTCACGTAATCTATAGCCGCTTGAACTGTATCAGTTCTATCTGCTGCGCCCATGTCACCAAACTGTGCAGCGTTTACTGTTAGAGAAGGTCTTAGTTGTAGACTTAAATCAGCGCCTAGAGTGATTACACTATGCTGTCCGTCTGCAATGGCTAAAGCGTTTCCAATATCTGTAATAACATCCCATGTTCCGCCACCACCGTATCCACTAGTGCGCTCTTTTAATATCAGCACATCACCAATTGATAGGTCAGCTGCATCTGCAACAGCATCATCTAGATTGTCATAGTTGCCATCTGCCCTGACACTGCCTTTTACTTTAGTAACCATTTTAAATATCTCTTATGCTTTTTAGTAATTATTGTAAACTACTGTTATAGGAGGGAATCAGCCCTCTTGATTAAACTCTAGTCCAGCCGCCTAAGCGACTTTCAATTGTGCTTGTCATAATGTTATTAAGCCTCGTAGCCCCATGTGCCGGTATCAACCACAACATCCCAGATCCCAGCCTCTATACATGTAATTTCTAAATAATTTCCAGCAGTTGCTGCTGATCTTATATATTTTTCTTTAGCCATTTTATATGCCTTTTATTTTTGCAGAATCTCGCCGGTTAATGTTTATATTTTTTTTTGTAAAATAGTTGATACATATTACAATTTAAACAGTTAATGCTTTTGTTAATCTACTTACCGCTCCTGCTGAGTTTCGTATCACTTCATATTTACTTATATCGCCATACGTTGCACTAAAGAAATCAGAACTTGTAGGGGCTAGCCCGGTCTGATGATTTAAGTGATACTCTACAGCGTATGTTTTTTGACTTGTTGAATTATTACCTAATATTACTCTTGACAATACCTCTGTTGTAGCTCCAGATATTACCGCATTAAAATCAAGATCAACCATAACGTTATCAGTATCCTCTGTATTATATTCTATAAGAGTTTTACCATCGTGCAGCGTCATATCTATATCAAATAAGACCTTTTGTAGTCCGTATTTAATATTTTTTACTGTTCCATGTAAAACAGACGATACTATCCTGTCTGCTACATAAACAGCATTAGAAGTACCATAGGCAAACTCACCACCATTAATTGTACCCGTCATCCCTCTTACAGAGTATTTCCATCCGGCATCAGTAACAGAATATGTTGAGCAGTTATGTAGTTCTAACACACCTGAATACCCCCACATAGTATCTGATGTTGGGGTTGCTAAAATAGATGTCCTGCAATTCGACAACTCTGGTGAAGGGCGTAGCCCGTCATGATTACGCGACCAAACACCATAGGACACTACACCGCCAGTATGAGTGCTTGTTTTTATAATAATATCTATGTTAGATGCTTTAGCCCCAACATTTTCATCGGTATAACATGAGCCACCGTCTATGAGATTATCAATAAAAATAACTGTATTTGATATTTCACATCCACAGAAATCTGAATACTCATCATTAGCATTATTTAACCATCCAAAACCGCGAGTTGCACCACCTATTACACAGTTAGATATAACGATGTTTCTTATAGTGTCTCCAGGAAATCCAGTGGCATTATAAACAGCCAAAGGCTCATCATCACCATAGTTATAAAAATAGGCATCATGTATTCTTATATTTTCAGTAACATTTCCACCAGTGCTTATATTCCTTATTGATGCTAATCCAGTTGTACCGCCAGCTATTCCACTTAAATATCTTCCTTTAATATCAATATTTTTATTATTTACATATAAATCTAAAGAATGAGGGCCATCAATTGTAGAACCATCAGGCGTTATATTAGCTTCTATTTCTCCGCCGTTGGCATTCTCAATTAACAGGGCTGTTACTGGGCCTAGTGCATTTGTTCGCTCTAGTATAATATTTATACCATTTATGTGTATCTCTTGTTCTGTCAAACCGTACCCTGCATTAGCACAAGATTTGCTTAACAGCCCTCCATTATTCTTTCTTGATGCTGTTCCAAGTTGCGACCAGTTAGCATCTCCTCTTATCAATATAGTTCCGCCACCATAAATAACATTACTGCCAATATATACATTTCCTGTAATTAATACTGTTACACCTTGATTAATCATGACAGGCAAATTACTGTCAATAGCAGCTTGTATAGCATCAGTATCATCTGTTACCCCATCACCAATAGCACCAAACTGCTTAATATTGACAGTATCACCGACTCTCAACTGTAAAGTTAAATCAGAGCCTAAATACATCAGCCTGAAGCCACCTTCAGCAATAGAAGCAGCACCGGCTGTATCCGCTATAACATCACCTGTCAAACCGCCTCCGCTACCAGCTACTCTTTCCGCAAGATCTAAAACATATCCAGACTGCAAATTACTAACATCAGCAATTACAGCGGCTAATGTAGCATAATGCAAAGAATTTAATTTAGCAGCTATGGTAGTAGCCATACCTCCATCAGGAGTATATGTAGTTGCAGCAGCATCTATAGTGCTTATAGCTACTGAAGTTCCTATAATAGAAAAAATTGTATCTCCTTCAACCAGTACTCCAGCACCAAAATCTAAAGTAGTGGTATCAGTTTCTGTGTAGTCTGTACCTGGATACTGTATAACTCCTTGTACCGTAATTATTTTATTATCACCAGCTACTACATAAGGATTTGTAAGAGTGATTGTTCCTGTACTTGCCATAGTAACGTCTACAGTAACTGCCTCATAAGTAGTATTAGTACTTCCCTCAACTATCCAGACTAAACCTGTAGCGTCCCATGTATAAATGCTTGTGCTGCTTTCATTAAAGTAACGATCACCAGATTCTAAAGGATTGCCATCGGCTCTAGTGGTAGGAGGAGTAGAGGAAGCCTGAAACGTAGTAGATAAGTCAGCTACCCTCACAACTTCTGTAAGATTGTCAGCTACAACTTTTACAGTATCATAAGCAGTATTAATATAGTCATCAACTATTTGTCCTGAGTTAGCCGGGTTATTATTTATTCCCATTTCAAATCCTCTATCTTAGTATTAGCAGCTTCATCAGATAAGAATAGGCCATTGGTTTTAGCTTTAGCGACAAGACTTAAATATTCATTAAGTTTGGCCATAGACTCTTCCTTGTTAACAGAAGACAGTAATTTATAATTTACATACACTAACAACAAATTCAGCAATTGCCTGGGTAAGCCTACTTTATAAGTATCTACATCGGAATTGGTAGGAATTTTAGTCGGAAGTGCTTTGTAGGTAAGAAATACTGCGTTTTCACTGCTTGGATAAGGGTGTTGAAGAATGTCGTAGGAAGGAGTGTAAAGGGACAAGGATTCTTCTTCGTTATTAAGATAGAACTCTTCTCCTTCCTCATTAAATGCTGTAACTATGTGTATTACATCGTCCGTAAAAGGATTGTTAGCCGTATCAGTTATGTATTTATAAACTTCAGTAGATTCGGTATTCGTAGCTGCATAGTCACTATCAAGATAATATTCCGTAATATGTGAATACAACTGTATTGTCATACCACGAACTTTTACAGGAAATTCCGTATAAAGGTCAATCATAGCTAAATTGATAGCATTGATAACTTTTGGGTAATGATTACTGGCTATATCTCCGTTATCATCTCCACCTATATTTATAGATGAGGAGTCTAATGTGGATATATAGCTAAACAAGTCAGCTAGAAGCATTTATAGCCTTTATAGGTAAAATTTTGTTGAGTATAACCCAATTTCCGTATTATACAATATAGGAATCTATGCCAGTTGTATCATCAACTTCAAAATCATCTTCCCAAATATTGCTTTCTTTATTGTATTTTTTGGCTACTTCTGCAGAAGGTTTCCATGGAGCAAGACTGCCTAATTGGCTTATAGTGTCTATTGCATCATCATGTCTAGCTTTAATGCCTGCTAAACTAACCAAACTCAATTCTTCTGTAATTTCATTAATAATAGGGTCTTCTTTCATCTCTTCCGGAAAATACATTTTTTTCGTTTTAAACCATGGCACAACTATATTAAATCTCTGCAACTTATTTGTAACAGGCCTTATACCTTCTTTATTACTATTATTCTCACTAGCCAAAGTAAAATACACATTCCTGGTTATCATCTCATTTTTAATCCACGGAATAAATCCTCCTTGTTGTCCTGTAACTTCTATACCTGTCTGCTGTGGTTTATACAGCTGAGCTAGTCTAAACAAATCATCAATATTAGCATCCATTAGCTGTCTTTTAAGTACTCCGTCTACCCAGAACCAGTCTCCTTTATTGTTGTAAGCCCAAACAAAAATAACACTATAATCGGCACTAGTTTTTTCACTTGTAGCAAAATCTGTGGTTATGTAAAAGTTAAAAAGTCCCTTATTTTGCATAACATTACCACGCTTGTACCACATGATATCACTGTCCTGAATAAGCCTATCTTCATCAGACATGACCCTATTCATCATTTCACCATTAAAATCTGACATTCTTCCCATTGCTACAGCATCATCATACATACGTTTTACAACCTCATAAGGAAATCTATCTTCCCAACTACCTACAAACTCTTCTTTTGTACAAGGAAATCTTTCACATACAGGATAAACGCTCGGACTCCATCTACCAGATTCTATGACTCTGTACAGTGGATCAATCTGAGAAAATACTGTACCAATATAGCAAATCTTGTTTCTGGTAGGGTGCATTGCTTTATCTACTGCTTTATGTATTGTATTTTCTATATTAGCTATAACTGTAGGAGATTTAGCGTCAGTATCGCTTAAAATATCATCCATAATACAAAACTCGGGTCTATGAGAACCGGTATTGTTAGCAAATCTTGTCCCGCGAATAGACATCTGGGCACCAACCATTTTTATGCCTAATCTGTGCCCATCCCTATTTTCTAATTCTATAAAAGTATCAGTAAATCTTGTGTCTACTATATATTGCTGTAAAAACTCACTATTGTTATAAGTCATCTCTAAAGACTTACGCATAGTTTTAGCACCGCCTTCTTGACTATCTAAAACAGCTAACATGTAGTTTACTACACCAAAATTGTCTAATTTTCCAAACACAGCTATATACAAAGGCAGATACGTAGTCAGCAGTGTTGATTTAGCAAAGCCGCGATGACATAAAACAGCTAATCTAGTTTTACCACTAAATATATTGTCCATCAACTGAAAATGGGTAACCGGAGACTTATTAGATTCCCCTTCTGCTCCATTAACTAGTTTTATAAAATTTATAAAATGTAAACTAGCTTCAGAAGGTATATAGCTTTTAAATTTATAGTCAACACTATTAAGATAATCTTCAACTGATTTTTTACTGCTGCTCATCAGAATCCACTGTTTTAATTATAGTACTGTTAGCTATTTCTAATGCATTTGTATTTCCGGCTTCCATCTGTTTTCTTTGCATTCGAACTAATTCCCCAGTAGCTTCTCTCAAATCGGCAAGACTTTGATCCTGCTTAAGTCCTATATCTAACTCTATTTTCTTGGTTTCTGGCGGTTTAAGGTGCATCATTAAACTGCTAGCCGCATCAGATCTAACTTTCTCGCTTCTAGCATTCATCATTAGTTCAGCTTGAGTATTAATAGCTTTTTGGAATAGGTCTGCATTTAGTATGTGAGTAGGCATTATGCTCTGCTCAAACACACCTTGTACTAGCTTATTCTTCTTAAAGGCACTGGCAAAACTTGCTATAACGTTTTGACTATTGCCCTCATCTTTCATCCTTTGATACCTATCAGGAAAGGTTTTTGCGTAGGCTTCTATATCCTTATCACCCAATAGTTTATGACTGACATATTTTACAGCACTGACATAGGAAGTTAATTTGTACCTTCCTGACTGCATTACGCTTGTATAGCTTAAAACATTATCCCTAAAGAACTCTCTGAAGCTCTGGTCCTGAGCACACTTATTTACAGAATCCAAAATAGCATCTGTATAATTTCCTTTTAACCTTTTAGGCAATACTCTGAGCATTTGGTCTTTGGTCAGGATTGCTGTCTTACTTGCTTTAGCTTCGCCCATTATCTCTTTCCGGTTAGTAGTTTGCAGATATTACTGCAATCGGTATCAGTCAAGGAGGTTAAGGAATCTACTGAAGCCTCATCAAAATTTCTTAGGTAATGGATAACTCGTACTTCGTTGATTTCGGTAAACATCTCAGTACCTCCTTCAACCTTCTCATCTGGTTCAAATCTTTTACTTTTCAGTATCCGGTGAATATGTTTCTCAAGATCACCAGGGTAGTTACATTCCATATCCAGGCGTAATTCACTATATGGGACAAACCGGTACCTGGTAAACCAGGACCTGAGTATTTCCATCATACGATCAGTAGCCCGGTTAGAGTGTGTCATTCCAATTTTATGCACAATACACCCATCAGGCAACACCATCTTAATGATATACACCCGGCCAATATCTTTTCTTTTAAAGAATGCCATCGATATTTATTAGCTGGTATTGACCGTTTCGTATTTTATATATAAATTCAGCTTTGTATAATTTCTGAAACAACTTACTAACCGTCACTTTTGTGACGTTACAAGAAACGGCTATGGAATCTAATGTGGAATAAAGCCGATTATCATTTGTGCGGTTATCGAGTACCCACAGCAGCACATCAACAGATTTGGAATCAGCTAATTTTAGGTATTCTTGTAAATTTTTGGTCATAAAGTTAAGTAGTAAAGCCAGTTTATCCAAACAGTGTAGCTTACTTAACTATATTTTTGCAATTTAGAAATAACTTTATTTGTTTCCAAGTTAGCATCGCTTGGTATGTATGACACACCATCTGAATACTCATTATATGAAAGCTCATTACCACTAGTGACGCTTACTTGAAATGAGGTAGTACCTGTAATTGGCTTATTTTTCTTTTTATGCTGCCTTCTGTTGCTTTGAACTAACTGCTTTGACAATGAGGTCAAGATTGCTCTCGATTCGGTCAATAAGTTTATGGGCTTTTTTAATTAGCCGCTTCTCCTCAATTTTAGTAAGTTTCATAAGATTACTCCATATGTTTTATGGCACGTTAACGTGAACTTCTAACTCTTTAATAATGCTTTCTAAATCATCTTGCTTGCCATCAGATACTGCTATTACAAGCCTTTCCATAACATTAACACCATAATTCCTTTACCTCTACTGCCGTGCTTTATTACGTCAGGAGATAGCATATAACAACCGCTTCTACGTTTCTTCATAAAACCTGCTTCTGTTAATACGCTCATTACTCTAGTCACCGTAGTCTTGGACACTTCCATATCTTTAGCCATTTCTCTTACAGTTCCGTTTATTTGATTGTTAGAATCTTTAATCCTTAAAAAATGTGCAAGAACCTTAGTTGGTGCGTTTCCAACTAACTCAAAGCATTCAGCTATAGTTTTGGCATACGTTTTCTCCCAGTAGCGTTTATCAGCTTCTTTAGCAATACTATCAACATACATTATTTCTCCTGTTTCGTTGTCTGTAAGCGTATATCTATTTGCGTCTAAATAATCTTTCATAGTTCTTTCCTGGCTAATGTGCCAATAATAATACCACATAATTTAAACAAAAAACACCAAATGTACCAGTTTAGCTGATCAATATTGCTGTTTGTGGTCCAGCCGCGGTACAAATGTGTTCCAGCCTGAACACAGGTGGAAATTGCAATGTGTTTAAAATCAAACACTTAGCAACTAAAAATAATTTCTCTTTATATATTCTTACGTGCTCGCAATAGTGCCGCCAAACCAATAATATTAGTAATTGTGAGTAAAATTAATTTATGAAGTATTTTTTGCACGTTTTCTTATGGAAGGAGGAAGAAGAAATAAGGGCAATAATACTTCATAAATTAACTTTATGAACAATTAGTAATATTATGTAAGTAACCAGAAACTGTCCCTCATAAGCTGGCTGGTGCCCGGGGGGGCACCGGATATGCCCAGGCTGCGCCTGTGCCTATGCCGCCAGCCGTTCGGGAAACTAAAAATTGGTGGGTGTGGAAAGAATTGAGCTTTCGATGCCCGAAGGAACAGGTTTAAAAATGGTATCCCCGGCGAGAATCGAACTCGCTATGCTGGGATGAAAGCCCAGTGACTTGACCGGTTGTCCACGGGGATATAATTGGTCGAACCCAGGCAGTATGCGCCACAGGCATTTGCTCTACCAACTGAGCTATGGCCACACATAAAAAACCCCTACGACGTAATCAGTAGAGGTTTTATTTGGTGTTCAGCAAATTAATCTTACTTACACAACACAACCTCCACGTCTAGATGGATTTTGTTCCGGGCAATGTTGATTAAATAAGTTCATTCACTTACTTTACCAGTGCTGCACGAACAAAACAATCCTTTGCTTCCAGCAATTTCCGCAAACCTGCAGATTTCTCAGGACCATCCGGCAGCTTCTCATCTAACTCATGAGCAGCTTTTGAAATAGTCACGCTAACACTTTGCAAATCTACTGGGAGATGGGAGTATTCAAAGTATCTGAGTATTGGAGTCATTACATAAGCCTCCGGCCAGTTACTACCCCATCTTCATCTTTTGTCTCAATAATTTTCACATGAGGCACAAACGTCAACGCTTCAGCCAGCGAATAAGTACCATCAAAATTTCTCTGTTGCGTGGTAACCTGAACTACACACCCATTAGGAGTCTCCATCGCCTTAGAAGATTTCATCCAACCCTCTCGTTTGGAGCTGGCCTTACTCAGCAACTTATAAAGATCTTCACCAAAAATTACAACATCCGTAACATTCTTCCGGCAACCATCCTGATCAGCAGTATTAAGCGACTTTTCTGAAACAGCAGCCAGTGTGCATCCATCATCAAATTGTTTTTTAGGACTCCAACTAACATACCCTTCAAAACCTGAAACATTTGGCTCACCACCGTATAGGTATTCGACCAGATAGCCAGGATCTGCTCCGTTTTCATCTACTGGCAGATCCCATTTACGGAAATTGTTATACTCTAACCGTGTCATCGGTAAGCGTTTTACAATTTTGTGGGAAATATGTTCTTCATCGTCCATCTGAATATCTTGTGTATTTTCATCAGTCATTACAGTTCTCCGGTAAAAAGTTTCTCTTTCAGCAGGTAACCTTCCAGGGTCCATACTTTATCTGCAGCATTTTTCCGTGCTATTTTCATACCCATATCCTGATCAAAGTTTTCAGGAGATGCACACGCACTCTCACCGGTCACCGTATAACCATTTTTCAACATTAAAATACAAATTGTCAGCGTCGTACCAGCTGGCTGCAGAATAAATTCTTCAGAAAAGATTTTACTCTCAATATCCGCAGGCGTAATCCGTGGAGCAGTTAACCCTTTTTCCTGCATTTCGTTCTCTATATCTTGATAACTCATATTATGTCTCTGTACTGTTTAAAGAACCACAAGTATACCAGAAAGTAAAATATAATTTACCAAAAGGTTTACCCACAAAAATAATAATTTTATAGGGGAGCTGAGTTTCAACTTTTTGAAAATTTTATAATTTTGTATAAAGGCATTACTTACACACTGAACAAGTGAAAAGAGAAGGTACCCCCCCTGGGTGTCTTCATAACTATCTTTATTTTGAACCAGTGTGCCTATCTGGTGGTACATAACATGGTAGCACTTAGGCTATCAAATCATTCACTCCGGAGGTGAATCATGGAACAACAACAACATCGTGGTATCTGGGCAGATCTTAAGCGTGTCATAAGTGCAACAGCCAATACTCTTGTAGTATCTGCAGAGACCGTAGAAAAGACAGTCAAACTGGCAGAAAAGGAAGTAGATAATCTTCACCAACTACAAGACTTACGTCTTGCAGAGGGTGAAGCTGAACTGAACGAGACAAGAAAACGTCTTGGTTTAGTATGAAATTTACCTCTTACCTTCGGGTAAGGGGTTTTTTTCAACACAAATAACACAAGAACACACAAAGATAGAGATATAAGAGGTGTTACGGTACGTTACTTTGTTCCTTACTCATCACCTTCCTCTATCCCAATAATCGCTTACAGTGGCTCTCCGTGCCATTCTGACGGTATAAAACATGAAGTACCAGATACATAACCTTAACAAAGGAAATATCTGGCACATACTACGTTAACCGTATTCCTACGCAGTTAACCCACATTAATATACATACCTTGGAGACTAAAATGAGTAAAGCACTCACTAGTACTAACCGTTGGTTTCATGCCAATGTGAAAAACTGGAGCCTTAAAACAGCTCTATTAACTCCACAATACGACATTGCTCGTATGCCTGGAGCAGGTAATAAAGTCCAACAGCAATTTATGGACTTGAAGGACTGGTATATTCGCCAGTCATTAAGCAACGATCTTGTTGCGTTGGACGGGTTGTTGAAGCAGCCTGTAATTAACTTCGTTGATTAAAGGAGATCATATGAAGATACAACTTCACCACGTAAAGGACTATGTGGATGCTTTTAACAACCCAGATGTTACTGACATTTGGGACATGGATGTAGAGGCAGTAGCTGGTCAGGTATCTATAGCACAAGCTATGGATATTGCTAGACAGGATAACTCGCTATTTGATAATTATGGTGGTGACTATAAAGATCAAGCAGCGTTCTTATCCGCGTCACTATCAAGTCAGGGTGTTGATTGTCCTGATGGTGACAGCTGTCCCAGAGCATTCTGGAGATGGTGGAGCAACCAGCTGTAATATAAATGCATCATACCAATTAGGGTATGGTGCTCAATTTTGGAGACTAAGATGGGTGATTTAGAGCAATACGAAGTAGAATGCTTAAGGCAAGAAGCCTACTGGGATTCTCTTCCAGATAGCCGATACAATTGCATATTTACATAATTATTAGGAGGTCAGCATGTGTATTCCATTAGGAACAAAAGAAGAAACTTTTATAGTTATCCCAAAAGATGACTATGAGAGAGCGTTATCCATGATAGCCCAATGGACAAGTCAGCAAGAGTTTAACTTTATTGCTGATGAGCTAGAGGGATCAACTTACAATGGCTACGAGCTGTATTCAACGTAGTTTTAAATAATGGTATAAGTCAACCACCTGGTTGCTTGTACCATTGAATAATTATTAGGAGACAACCATGAATAAACACTTAAGCACCATCGTTAACAACATCGAAGAACTAATAGCTCGCAACAGCAAAAGCCTGCTAGTTTACTTAACTATCCTTGAAAACAACCTTACAGAAGCTGAACTCAAGCTAGTTAAACAAGCAATAGCACAGTAGTTCCTAGCTCCGTTTGCACTCACTCCGTTATTGGGGTGGGTGCTATCTGTTTGAAACACAAAACACAACATCACCACCTGTTGTGCTGCTCTCTTCTTGACTCCATTCTTGTTGGTTGCCTGCTGATGGTACAAAAAACGACATGCAATCCCGTATGTCTGTTAATTTATCCTATAGGTAAATATTGTCATGGAAAAGAAAACCAGTGCTGCCGTAATTAATAGTTTTAAAAAGGCTGATGCATTCCTTAATATCGCTGTGCGTGATGCTGCCGGACAATGGCATCAGGTAGGGGGAGTACCTCTGCATTTAGAAAACCCTGTTCACACAGGCATGATCGATAACAAAGATGCGAAATTTAAGATTAAGTCTTACATTAACGTCATTGGCGTTGATACAAAGGACAAACCTCCTGTGCAGTTTTAAGTAGTAAGCTTTGAGAGTGTGTAATAGCACTCTCTTAGCTATTTTATTGATTTTTAGCAAGGGATAGAATGATGAAGATTGAACAAGAAATCGTTGAAGAAATGTACAGCAGAAAGAATATACATGCCGTTATCTTAAAAGATATAGATTGTGGTAGTGATAGTCTACTTTGGCCTATGGCTGAAGCAATTGCAGAGTACAGAGCAAAGATATATTACGACAGCAAAAATACTCGTATTCAGCAACTAAGTCCTTTTAATACCCTGGATTTAGCTATTGAAATGCATATTGTCATTTTACCTTTAGAAGGTATTGTGCCAATACAGCAAGCAGTGGCCTTATTGAGTAATTATCTGGATTTTGATGATCAGTTAGAAGGACTTAAAACTGCAAGCGAATTGATAGCTGTCTGCAGTAATGTTGGTTTGTATTCTCTACATCATAGAGCAACTACTACAAATCATACTGATACATTAGCTATTGAAAGTCATTATACGTTAAGTACTACTGCACTAGAGTTTATTGAAAGAACTTCTTTCTTACCTCCAATGTTATGCATCCCAAGAGATTGGGATGGTACCAGTTACCGTGGTGGATATCTAACGGCTACTGATTCAGTAATACTTGGCAGATTAAATCAACATGATTACTGGATAGATACTTGTGCCATTAACCAGTTACAACAAGTTAGCTTCAGCATTAATGAAGAAATGCTTGAGCAAGAAGAACTGCCTACCAAACCATTAAAGGAAAAAGCTCTTAAACAGTTTTATTTGCATGTTAAACAGTCTAGAGACACTTGCAATAAGCTCATTAATGCTGGTAACAAGTTCTATTTTGTACATAAAAAAGACTTTAGAGGAAGAATTTATAGTCTTGGTTATCATGTAAATTTACAAGGTACAAAATATAAACGTTCTTTACTTGAATTTAGCGATAAACAACTAATAACAGATTAGGAGAAATAACATGAATAATGAACAACGTTTACTACTTTTATCTCTTTTAGCAATTGTGCGTAAAGCCCCTATCAAGGACTTTATCCAAATCAAGACCAGCAGATTCTATATCGGTGTTTTCAAAGATATGCGAGTGAAGGTACATTACTATGTCGGCATATACACTGCCAACATAGCAATCGATGTATCCGTCGACGGTAGCATTGTTACACCCGAAGAGTTCTTTAAGCTCTCGAAGGCTATGTACTGGGCGTAATTTGTTTGCCCTCTTAACGGAGGGCTAATAATAAAGAGAAACAAATAAGGAAAAACAATATGTGTAATATTACTGATAAATTTACTCCTCTTGATTGGCTTAAGATTGATATTGCCAATACATATGGTAAAGATAAATTAACCTGGGATAAAAGGTTAACATGGGTTAATGAAAGGACATTAGATCAACTATGGAAAATCATTAGATATGCAGATGAACCATTACTATACCGTAAAGCATTAATAGCCTATAGAGACACCTTAAACGGTAAACCTACAGGCCACATCATGCATTTAGACAGTGTAAATAGTGGACATCAAATGATGGCTATCTTAAGTGGTTGTAAAGAGACTGCTAAGCAGTGTGGTTTAATTAATACTGGTAAAAGACCTGATCTTTACACTAATACTGTAAAGCTAATGAATAAGCAATTATCTCCTCAATTGCGTATTAAATTAGTTAAAACAGGTGAAGGATTAAAACGAATACATGTTAAAGATGCAATTATGACTCACAATTATAATTCTAAAGCTGTGCCTAAAAGGATATTTAACGATACTCAATTAAAAGTTTTTTATAACGTATTATCAGAAATTACTCCTGGTGCTGAAGTAGCTAAAGAAGTTATCAATAGCTATGTAGAACCTCTCAGTTCTCAGTATATCTGGTTAGGGTTAGATAGAAATACTGTGGTATACAATGTTAAAGACTTTATTGATGCAAGAATTGAAGTAGATGAACTTGATCATAGTACGTTTACTCAACGTTTTGAGGTGTGTATGGCTCGTAGTAATGATGCAAGTTTACCAGCTAACATATGTCATTGGTTAGATTCCGAAGTACTGGAAGAAGTTGTACTTAGGTGTGACTTTGATATTACTACTATTCACGATTCTTATGGAGTACATCCTTGTAATGCAGGAGCATTAGTCAAAATATACAGAGAAGTTATGGCAGAACTTGCTGATATGGATATTCTCAAAAATGTATTATTTGATATTTCAGGTCAAGAAGCTGTAATTAATAAATACAGCTCAGACTTAAGTGAAGACATCCTGAACAGTTCATATGCACTAAGCTAAATATTAACCTAATGACTCTTATGAGTTGTTAGGTTATTTTTTATGTAAATGTGTACTCCGTACACTCTTTTGAATGAAATATGAAAATATTTTGTTCTAGAGTGAACCAAGCAGCTCTATTTCTCAATGTTGGCTCAAACCCAGGAGGGTTAGTTGCGGGTATTTAAGGTAATACACAACTTAAAAACAGAACCGGTAACAGATCCGTATTACAGAACCTTGAGCGAATACGCCGGATAATGGTAACCGGCATAACACAATTAAAAGCATTACAAAGTAGTGCTGGAACTAATAGTACCAAGTACCGTAACCAACCGTGTACCGCTGCGTATGAACGTTCTTCAAAGCGTAGAGCTGTCGATTCAGCCAAAAGGCAATGCAGATGATCCCTTATGCCAAGCTTCTGTAATACACAGCATTAAAACCAGATTGAGAATCCTTTAGGCCACCTGGGAAGCCATAATGCTGTACTTAATTCGAATAGGTTGTCGTTGCAAACTATATATTTTGTACCTCCTGTCTGCAAATGCAATGGTGCAGCAGGTGCGTCTGACGCAGAGAAATACGATTTAAATTTTTGGAGTTGTTTACAGGTTAAAAAGAGGCCGAAGACTCGGCAAGGGTGCAAAATAGCTGAACCACCCAAACAAAGCTGCTAATCAATTTAATAATAATCCTTAAGGAGAATTATAATGAATATCAATAATGCAGTAGAATTGATATGTCCTTTTAGACCACTATTTGAATGTCAAATAAGTAAACAGAGAACACCTCCTACTTGTGAAGCTGATAAATGTATGGCCTGGAAACCAAAATGTACTAATCCTAATAATGTTAGTTTAACTAAAACATACAGTGACAATAAAGGTTACTGTAAATTGATAGAGCGTTAATTATGTCAAATCGTAAATTTCTATTACTGCTTTGTATGACTGTTTTAATACTAATGTTATCTGTGCTGGAACTTATTGCTGCTGTTCAAGCAAGTGATATTCATTATAACCAACAATATGATCGTGGTAATTGTGACCACACAGGGTTATCTGGAGAGTAGTTATGCGTAGTGGTGTGTTTAATAAACAAGATGTGCTAATTGTTGCTCAGGCATTAGTTAATAACGCAATTACATGGGATCTTGGAAGTGAAAATAGTATGTATGCCCGAGTAGGTGACGTATGAGTGAAAAATGGTCACATGAGACAATATTGAGCTTACTTAATCTTACTCATACTTTGGCCAATAGAACTCGTAGGAATTACTGTTTAACTAAAAATATGCAAGTGGTTCCTGAATCTAAGGTGTTAATGAAACACGGACATAGTGCGATTCTTGAGACCTGTACACCTAAAAAATTGAGGGCAGACTGATAAGGACATGAATTTTTAATGATGGGGGTAGAACATAAATGGATGCATGGTATACCTTTAAAAGCGTTAGAATAAAGAATAGTCAATGAAATATATTTTATAGAAAAAATAAGAGGAGTAAACAAAAATGAATGATTACATATTAAAAGAGCTAGGTAATGCACTACTGCTGTTAGCTATATTTGTACCTATGTGGTGGAAATCTAGAGTAACTGTTTCCGATAGGAAACTTCCTATGGCATGGTACAAATCTAATGATTAGTAAAACAGAAAAGGTGTTAAAGGTCATTACTGCTCATGGCCCTATTAAGGGTAAAGAAATACAGAAGCTAATTGAAAATAGCAGTATTACCGGTATTCATGGTAGGCTGTGGTCTCCTGACTGACAAACATAACTGAACATTTTGAAGTAAAAATAGGCTCCGATTGTGAGCCTATTTTTTTATCTGGAATAAATTATGACTAAAAAGAAAAAACTTGAACCAATTGAATATGCTCATGGCATTGTTTTTAATAAAGACATAATTACTACTGTAGATGATGTCGATTACAAAAGACATTATGAAACACAATTTTGTGAACTTTCTGAGTGTGATAGACACTTGGAAGTAAAAATTGTTTTCAATAAAAAGAAAAATCGTAAAGAACCTGAGTCGAATAATAACTATATTCGACGTAAGTATTGTTCAATTGAGCATACTCAAATAGCCCAATGCAGCAAACCCAGGAATTCTGTTGCAAGCAGAACAGCCAAACCGTTATTTATTAAATTAGAACCTAAAGATGCTGCTATCGATGCATTTTTGGGTGTTGGCAGACATAAAGCAATTTGAGGAGTTAAAGAAAAATGGCTATCGTTTTATTGCTATTGTACCTATACATGAAAGGAAAGAAAAAATGACGAAAAACAACATGTTCCTATATGTTTCATAGGTGAGTACAATAATTTTAAAATTAGGAGATATCATATGTTTGAAATATTTTTATGGATAGGTTCTATAGCAGTTCTAGTAACTTTTGCACTATTTGCTGTAAAAAAAGCTCATATTAAAGAACCTCCAGTGCTTCCGTGTTTCGGCACCGATGCTCGGGAAGATTCAGCGTTTTACCTGGCTAACAATTGTGATAGTTGTTATTTGGAAAATAGTTGTGAACAGGTTTATCGGTATGACTCTGATAACACCTTCCACAGTAACTAATCATGTTTGCCACAGTAGATAAGCGAAAATTCAACCTGCCTGTTGACTACGATAATCTGAAGCATAGTGAGAAGTGGGCAGTACGTGAAGAGTACCGACGAATTCAAAAAGATGCATGCTGGTACTGTAATAAATCTTTATATGCTAATCCTTCCAAAAAAGTACAAAAACAGCATATCTTTAAGAAACTGTTTCCTAAAGGATTTTTTGATCACCCAATCCATCTGCATCATTCTCACGATACCGGATTAACAATTGGTGCTGTACATGCAAAATGCAATGCCTATTTATGGCAAGTAGAAGGTAAATAATTATGAAAAAAGAATACTCTGTTAACTTCACCCTGCAACACGAAATACCCTATAAAGAAAAGAGTCATGAGTGAAGTAACTCTACATTGGGATAAGTTTATCGAGAAGTATCGACCTGTCACCAATCACATCGACGACAATGCAAGCTTGGATGGGTGCATGTTTGAAACATACGGTGAGGAGCTGGTATTCGTCCGTAACGCGAATATAAATCACATCTGGACATGGATTGAATGCGACGACGAAGACGACGCAGGAGAGGATGCCAGCATATTTATTCTCGGTAATGGAATGCACATAGTCAACAGACTTGGATATTTAATCACTGAGGTTCCGTGGGTGGAAGACAGTATCATTGTTTACGATGATTGAAACGAGCCCTGTTAACTGCTGAAATGTACCATTTAACACATATTGATATTGTACCTATACATGAAAGAAAATAAAAATGACGAAAAACAATATGACTGAATTTAGTGAACAAGAATTTACTATTGCTGATAGTAAAAAAGGTAGTGGTACTCCTGCTACTTATAAAAATTTAACAACAATGAAACACAAAGAAGCATTAGACAAGTTTGAAGAACTTGAAAATGCAAAACTAACTGAAGATTACTGGGACACGCCATAAATGAAAAATTTAACAAAACGAACTTTAGCTAAAATGCCTGTTACACAATTGGTAGAGCTTGTATTTGATCTGCAAAAACAACTGGAAAGCTCGCTGGAATTAAAAAAAGTGGCTGAGAAAGCGTCTTATACAGCTAGTAAAAAGGCTACTACTTTTAGTATAGAATTAGAAGAAAAACTCATTCATGAGACTGGTGTCTCTTCTAAACTACTTGATGAAAATGGCAAATTACAGGCGTATAACGACATACTATTGTCTGATATCCGCACTTTACAGGGTATAGTTACAAGTCGTTTAGCTACTGTGTATCTTAAAGGTGAAAATAAACGTACTATATTAACGAAGTATCACCCTGATGGTGCAGCATCTCATGAAATTATTGATGAATTGCCAGAAGATTACTATTTTCTTAAAAATTTACAAGAAAATATTGACGCAATTTTTAGTTCTCGTAAAGAAGAAACTATCAATTTTCTAGAGCTGGATGCATTTAGAGAGTATAAATGAGCAAGCAGTACCTGGATCTTTGCAAAAGAATATTAAGCAAAGGTGTCTGGGTAGATAACAAACGCACCGGTAAAAGGTGCAAAACTGTCATTAATGCTGATTTTGTTTATGATTGTAGAGATCACCAACTTCATTTGCTAACTACTAAACAGGCATACTGGAAGAAAGCTGTTGCTGAAATGCTTGGCTATATTAAAGGTCTCAGTAATGCTGCTGACTTCCGTGCTTTAGGTACAGATACCTGGGATGCAAACGCTAATGCTGAAGTATGGCAAAAAAGTCCTTATTGTCTTGGTAAAGACGATATGGGTAAGGTGTATGGTGTTCAAGGGCGTAGTTGGCTTCATAGAGATATAAACGGTGAACGAACGGAATGTGATCAACTTCGTAAAGTTTATGAAAATTTAAAGAAAGGTATAGATGATCGTGGTGAAATTATTACTTACTGGAATGTTGGTGACCTTGAGTCTGGTTGTTTACGTCCTTGCATGTACTCACATACTTTTAGTATTTTGGATGGGGTCTTATATCTTACTTCGTATCAGCGAAGTGACGATATACCTCTTGGACACGGATTTAACCAAATCCAGGTTTCCTGGTTCTTATTGGTAATGGCTCAAATTACTGGGCTTAAGCCTGGTATCGCTTACCATAAAATTGTAAATGCTCATATCTATGAAGATCAGATTAAGTATTTACAATACCAGCTCGAACGTAGTCCTTTTCCGCTACCTACGTTAATAATCAATCCTCGTATCAAAACTCTTGAAGACTTAGAGAATTCTACTATTAAAGACTATGCTATTCGAGGTTATGAGCATCATCCTGGTATACATTTTCCTTTTTCGGTATAAGTTATGTCTAGAAATAACGATAAAAATTTTTACTTGGGTGGTTACTCTAACCAAAACGGTACTTTCGTAGTTTATCAAGAAACTTGTCACACTCCTTCTCGTATCAGAAAACGATATCTGCTTAAAAAATACACTATCGGAAAAACTGGCAGTGTCAGCTGTCGCATTTCACGAGAAGCTGTAGATATTGTCTTAGATGCGGTTAGTAAACACCATGCTTGGACTCTTTGTAATTTTCTTTTGGCTGAACATTTGGACAAGGTGAATAATCGTGATTAAAGAAACAGACCCTAATGGCAAACCAGCAGATGGGCCAGGTGCCAAACTCGATGAAGGAAAAAACAAAATTGGTTTAGTCCTAAACGGTTTTTCCAGGGCATTGCAAGCTGTTAGCGAAGTAGGTACATACGGAGCAATTAAGTATACTGAAAATGGCTGGATGAAAATACCAGACGGCGAGAAACGGTACACGGATGCTATGTATAGACATCTCATGAAAGAAGCTGCTGGAGAGCTTTCTGATGAAGAGACTAAACTGCTGCATTCAGCACATGCTGCATGGAATGCTTTAGCAAGATTAGATTTACAAATAAGAGCTGCAGAGTAGAAAATAATGAGTGAGCGTAAACAACTTGTAGTGGTAATTTTTACTATATACTTAATGGTTTACCTGTATATGGATATCTTTACTTAATAGGAGCAATTTAGCATGTATGTATGTGAAGTAGGTGGTTGTACTAATAGCCCATTCGCAGAATGCCATGAACACTCTCTGTGTAATAAGCATTTTTTAAGTTTCTTCAAAAAACCTGCTGCTGAATTAGAAAAGGTTATCCCTGTCGCTACTTGGGACCCGGCTAAGCCTGGTAGTGACGCATCAGAAGCTTGGGACTTTGGCGCATCAGAAGACAAAATTACCAGAAAGTATCACCAGACAGGTGACAGAGAAACAGATGAAAGAAAAGTACGTAGCTTAAACATTGAAGCTGAAATGGAAAAAAGAATTTGTAGTGACTACTCCTTGTACTGGTTACGCGGAACCCATCCCTCCTTTGGTTTCCGTGTTTTATCCCCTTCTTCGGAAGGGGCTTTTTATTTTGAGGAAAATTAATGAGCTATACAAAATACACTCCAGAACAAC
>Ga0233414_10000244_pt1 | contig 23100 bp, 33 predicted proteins | sample Na_anoxic_10_MG_FD_189020 | JGI IMG/M metagenome (GOLD analysis project Ga0233414, IMG submission 189020) | Seawater microbial communities from Saanich Inlet, British Columbia, Canada - Na_anoxic_10_MG | ecosystem: Environmental > Aquatic > Marine > Inlet | place: Canada: British Columbia... | reverse complement strand
GTTCCAACCACTTCACAAGATGAATTCTTCTGCTTATAATAGAGAGAATGCATCAAATCGGCTCTTCTAAATTCCATAGCAGCCGATTCCATCAATGTCTTTATTTTTGCTTCCATTTTTCTATTCCTTTCTGTCGTAGCCATCCATAGAATAATTTCCATGAGCGGAGTATATCATAAAACTAAGACACAAAACCAAAGAAAATAAATATTTCTACAAAAAAAGCCCATGCTCTCACACAGGCTTTAAACAAACCGTATTTACTTACTTTTCATTACCTCTGTCTGGTTTCTTCCCAGACTCACTATATTTTAACCACTTTTCATCAGATAATCTAAGTGACTTAACAAACTTGAGAACATCATTAGATACAAAATGTGTTAATAGACCAGTATTTCGCATACGATCTACAAGTTTCAATTGGTCAACATTAAACCAATCCTCTTTAAGATCAAAACCAATAAGAACAGAAGGACTAAACCAAAAACAACAAACTTCTGTATCAGAACAAATAAATTTTACAGTCATTTTAGGTCCACCGCTCTTCAATCGTACAACATCGCCTCTTTCAATCCTCATTCTTATCTCCGTTCTTTTTTTGCGAATCTAGAATCCATGTCTGTTGTTAGGCTAATAAACTGTCTTCCTTTTAATTCAATTATCTCTTTTAGTTCTTCTGAAGAGATTCTATCCCCAACCTCCCATTCCGTTGTGTGACTCTTGGTTACAAAATAAACCTTTTGTGGATGTCTGTTTCTTAAAAATAAACTTGCCATAAAAACAACCTTTCTTTTATTTTATTTCTTTAAATTTGAATTTTCCTTTTTTACACCTGCATAAAAATACATCATTTATGCTTTTGGTCTTTCTATATCTTTGATAGACCTTCCCACAAGCAGTACATACTCCTTTCCATCTTCCCTCTGCCATTCTAACATTGCGTGTTGCATATGAAGGATTTGCCCCTACATATTTTGCACATTCTTTCCATATTTCATCATGATAGTGAACTCTTCCAGCAATTATATGAGCAATTTCGTGCAACAAAATATTTTTAATTGTCTTTTTACAATTTAGAAGAACAACATGTTTAGATAATTCTATGTAGATAGGTATCCATTTTCCTTCGCGTTTAGCAAAGGCACAACCACCAAGCTTTCTTATCTTATTTGAAAATTTCAATGGGATACTAGACAATCCAAAACCATCCATCAAATTTTTTGCCAATTTTTCTGCATCTTGTAATTTCATCACTTTCCTTACGCTAAAATCTTATGAAATGGGGACTTATATTATTATAGCACAATTAAACTCACAAACTAAATTATTGTAAATCTAAATTATAAGAATAAACGCAATAATCTCATTAAAATGACCTGTTCCGCCTGTATTATCAGTCAGTTTTTCCTGTTTAACAGGTACTCTCACAACAAAAATTAATACTCCTTATCAATTACTCATCAGGACTAATATATCGATAATTACCACCATTATCGTCAGCAATCTTAATCATAACTTTCTCAGCAACAGGAGGCTTCCATCCATACAAGAAAGTATTTATCAAAACATCTTTCCTACCATTCCTTGCACGAATAGCCGCTAAAACAGCCTCATTGTCAGGAAATGCACCATCCGTTAACATATAAATAAGCTTACCCGGATTCCTATTGGCTCTAGACAAAACATTAAAAGCTCTATGAATAGCCATTACAGGGTTAGTAGTGTTCTCCGCTTTAACTCCCTTAAGAAAACCTGCAAGAGCAATTTTATGCTTATCTGTCGGATGAGTCAAAGCCATAGGTCTCTTCTCAAGTGGACGACCATCAGCAAACATAATGACATGAAAATCTTGCTCAGGTCTAAGATCTGCTACAGATCTGCATATCTCGAACTTAACAGCCTCAAAAGAATCAAACATCGAACCTGATCTATCAATAAGATATATGATATGATGAGCGTTTCCTCTCAAACCATACAAAGATGATCTAATTCCCTTGCCTCCCTTGCCCTTACCATAATCAGCAAGCGTTCCTCCCTCATTTCCTCCACCAGACGTTCCGATTAAATCAGCAACTTCACCAGTCTTACCCTCATAAAGATTCTCTAAATCTTTTTCAGAGTCACCAGATGCCCTTACTTTAACACGATGTTGCGTTGTATTATTAACTTTATTGGTTTTTCCAAAACTAATTGATCCACCAGTATTTTCATTAAAAACGGCACTAGGAATGAATGCTCTTTCCTCTATGCCTTCTGCTTGAACGATCATGACTAGAAAGAGGAATACCATTGCCACTCCGACATGGAAAAATAGACTGATGAGCCATGGCATAGAACGAGCCGCTACTTCCATTACTTGATTTTCGTCATGTTGAGAACTGTTATCCATAGTAAAAACTCCTTTTAAAAATAGTGATTACTCCTACTTAATATACGCATTAATATCGTTAACAACCTTTTTTTATTCAGTAAATACTTGTATAAACTGTTCACAACTCATCCATTGGACTGGATAACCATCTATGCCGAGAAAAGTAAGTTTAATTTGATCTCCTTTAACTTCTAGTACTTGAGCTTTATCGTCGCCTTTTAAAACAGCAATAAGCTCATCATTAGCATCATGCATTTCTATTGTTATATCCTCACGAACTTTGACAATATTATCCATTTTAAAGCAAACTCTCTAAATACGCTTTTCTTTCTCTTACTTTTTGTTTTTTATCTTCAGGCATTTTGTCTTCTTTTAGTAAGCTCTCGCAGCCCTGAATGAAGAAAAATAAAGCATCTTCAGTTCTATAAGTTCTATCTTCAAATTCTCTCTTCTCTACCATATTAAGAAATCCCTTAAACTCATCAAAGTAAGATCCGTAAATATGAAAACTTGAGGCGATGTGGACGTATTCTCCGACATCAACACCGACTTGATCCGCTACAAGCTTTTGAAGTTCAGTGAGAGCGTACATGTTAAAGTAGGCAGCGCGATATGCATCGTTACTTCTGAAATTAACTGTCATATTTAGTACTTCTTTTCCATCTTCTCTTTTTTGCACTCGGAACCAGGTTCTTTGCAAACAAGCTGCATCATCAACATATAAATCTTTCCATGCTTGCCAAGTTACAGCTTGAGCCCGACGAGTATGTCCATTTCGTTTCAGTAACTCTACACATCTGTCTATTTGATTAATTACTTTTTCTCTGGGCTTATACTCTCTTTCACCAACTGTAGAACCTTGAGCATAAACACTTTCAGTTATCTTATATTCGAAAAGCCTCTCATGGTAAGTGTATTGCCAACGTTCAGTATTAGTTTTATCGTCCATGAAATAGTCATGTACGCCTTCTAATAATTCTAATCTGTACCGTTCAAGGTCGTTTATCTCACCAGGGAACGCCCTATGAATCCTAGGCTCTTTAAAAGGATCTTTAACATGAATCATTGCAGTCACATCCCTGCTCTCCGGGTCTCCTGCCTTGTCATATTCAGTTTTGAACGATTCGCCCTCGTGCCAGCAGCGAAGCACAGATTGCTCCCAGGCCGCAGCGAGCCCATTTGCCTCAACATATATTGTCTTCATCTTTTATCCTTTCTTTTAAGCGAATTTCCTAGGTTTCTTTTTAGGTTCAGCTTTCTTTTTAACAACTTTATTTACAGCCTTTTTAATTTCTGCGGATTTCTTACTCTTTTTCGCAGGTTTCTTGACTACTCGTTTCTTTGCTTTTTTTGCAACTTTCTTCTCGATAGGCTTCTTGATAGGTTTATCTGCAAAAATAATTCTAGCACTATGAGGATCTACCTTCCTATCTTCTTTTTCCGCTTTTGTTGATGTCCCTATTCTAGCACCACTCATAATGTCTTTAAGTTTCTTTTCTAATTTTTTTGCTTTACTGCTCATTGTTTTTACTTTTGCTCCTTTAAATTCTTTAGGAGCTTTTTTCTTCTCAACTTGAAGTCTATCTCTACGTTCTGAAGCTAAAACTTTATTCTCTAACTGATGCCAATAATTTATAGCATCGGGACCATACAACTTTTCTTTCAACTCTTCAGATGATCCATATTGATCTTTCAAATATTCTTGTTCATAAAACTCTTTTACAGTGCAATCTAATACATCGCTTTTAACTTTAGGGTCTTTAACTGTAAGGTCTTTTTTAGCTCTAACCTTAGCCATCCTATTAGTAACATAGCCACCAATACTATTTATTGTTTTGATAATAGAATCTGCTTCTAACCGAGTCAAATCATCTACCATCGCTTTTTTCGATGCTTCGTGACTCGTAGTCTCGCCTTTTACAGAACTGATAGCAACGATTAATTCATTAAAAAACTTTATATCTTGTGCAATTAGACTTTTATCAATATGCACTAAACCTCTTGGATTTATCATTATTATTATCTCCTATTATTTGTTTGATACTACATCAGATATTTTTACGACTCGATTCTTTTTATCTATTTTAGCATTTTTTTCGTCACTCTCTAACGTTAAACCAAGAATCCCTAACAAAATATCAAGCTCAGAATCAACCACAGATTCTACAGACCTATCAATAGAATCATCATTAGCCTCGCTCTCCAACAAAGCTTTAACGATGCATATCATATTTAACGTAGCAGCCTTAGCGTCATCTCTTACTGTATTAGATATGATACCTTTCGCCAAATATGACAATCTATCAGGGATCGCAAGAATACGCTTCAACTCTGATCCGACATGAATATCGTTCATTATCTCTTCGACACTCTTATCTCCTTGAGGAAGTTTACCCAACTTTTTGAAGTGATCAGTGAAAAAAACTGTTATTTGATCAACTGTCTCTTTATACGTACTTTCCTTTTCTTTCATTTTATTTTCTCCTTTTTTAAAAGGTTTTTTCGCTTTTAACACGAACGTTTAATTATATACTCCTATTATCGGCGAAAATTATGAATTGGTTCAAACAATCTAAAGCTTTTTTAACAAAACTAGAATATAATAAGCTTATATACGCCATCATGGATGTGGCAACAAGTCAGTTCACAGAGATGATGAGGAAAGCTGGAGGAGATCCGTTGCCGACAACAGAAGCAGTGATCGACAATCCTCAAGATTATGGATCGAGAATGGGATTAAGTCCAGAAAATGTTGCAGAAATATTAGAACGAAATCCTCAAATACAATACTCTAATGGATCAGTTATAGTTGGCTGGCAAGATTTACCACAAAAAAACAAACAACAAGCTAGACAACGATCAGGAACTTTAAAATATGAATTGGTATAAAATAGCACAAAATAAAGAAGAGTTATGGATAGCAACCACAATTGATGGTGCATTCAAGAGCCAACCTGCATCCAAAGAAGAAGCTCTAGAAAAACAAAAAGGCTTTCAATCTGAAGGACATCCAGCAACAATAGTCAGAGCAAGAGTATAGGAACCTAATATGAATTGGTATAAAACAGCACAAGTCGAACAGACGGAAATGAACATAGGAACTCCAAACATTAATGTACAACCATATGAACCTTTGGTAGTAGAAGCTGTCAATGAACTCAGGGTCAATCGACCTGATATGTTCAACGATGTAACAGATATCATTCTAGACCTTGGCTATGGTCAATTCGGTTCTGTGACCAATGTCTCTCCAAATACTATCACATTAAATATGAATAATATTAAAGAAGAAGCAGCAAGAGGAAGTAATCAGCAAATAAGCGGCTCAGACCCCAATGACGCTAATATTTTAAAGTCCTATATCAAACAGACTCTAATCCATGAATTAGCCCACCTGGGCGACCTGGGAGGCTCTACTGACCCTAGTAATCCGTTCCCTGGCGGCGAAAGCGTAGCAGATAGAGCACAAGAACAATGGGTTGGAGCACAACCAGCTTTAAGCTAAAGCTCTCTCTAGGAAAGATCCATGCTCTGATGTTTCCAACAATGGAGAAGTGTCATCAAACTGCATAGGAGAAACTCTTAATACTCTCACTTCCGTAGGATTGACTTCTAATTGAATTGAAAAGTCTCTGCCACCATGAGGTTCTGATAATGAAACTCTATAATTGCCGCTTTGTACAGATGGAGTAATGTGATTTAACTCTTCGACTAAAGAATCCATCCAGCCAAGCGATTCCATCTTACTTTTAATGTCTGGTGGAATTACTATGTTTTTGGATTTAGCGAGTTTATACCAGTTGCCCATGTAATATAATACATTATTTATTGCAAACATCCTTTAATGCATATTTGAAGAAGCCGAATCGTCCATCTTTTTTTGGCTTTTTTTTAATCTCAGGTTCAGTTTTGCCATGTGTTTCTTTTATAAATGATTCTCCCCAACAGTCAGCGTTTCGACCAGCACAATAATCAACATGTCTTACAAACATCACAAAAAGACAAACAAAAATATGCAACAGCGGAAATGAGATTATACAAAAAAATCCATAAAAGAGCATTGATCAAAACATTAATAGAAATAAACCAAATCCAAAATTTCATGTCAAATCCAAAAATTGAAAATCATCTAATTCATTTGTTTCTTTTAATAAATCAGATGGTTTAGGTTTAAATTTGGGCTTAGGTTTAGGAGTTGACGTTTTTTCCGGAACGTCATCAAATTGACTGCATAAAGATGGATTAACAATTTTAATACAACCAATAATGGTCCAACATATCCCCATTAGAATTGATGCTGGAATAGCATAATAAAAACACCCTAACCACCATACAGGATAGACACTCAATTGCCAACACATTAAAAAAGCATATGTCAAACCTAATAATCCAGATAACAATAATTTTAATGCTTCAAATCTAGAACTCATCTTAAATCCAAAAACGCAAAAGTTAATTCTGGTTTATCCAAACACTCTTGTCTCTCTTCGCTATCAATTGCCAACATCCTCTCATCTATAACATCTTTCAACTTCTGCAAACTACTCTTCTCAAGACTAGCTACAAAGTCTTTAAGATTCCTCATATCTATAGAACGAATGTCGTCTGAGACAAACAATGTTAGACAACCAAAACGATTTAAGAGATCGGAAGCGGTAGTGTATAGATACGACATATCACTGACGTTAAGACCTTTAGCTAATTTAATGACTATGATTTTATTTTTGCCATCTTGAAGATTACCTGTGTAGGCATTTTGGATGTGATTGATAATTCTTCGTTCTATTGTATTTTTTGCCATTTACTGTCAATTTTCGCCAACAACAAGGAATTTAAATCCGTCTGCATTAGGTTCTTTTTTCTTCTTTTTGACTACTTCTTTTTTAGGTTCATTCGTTCCCATCCCAACTATAATAGTACTAAGATATTTGACTAATTCTGCTTTTATATCTGTGTATATATTATTTTCAATTGTTTTAGCGTTCTTGGCTGTACTCAATATTCTTGTTCTATTAACAATTTGATATCCTCTACCAGGACCGCCGAACTCGTTAATATAATAATTTGGCAGTCCATTAAAAACAACAAGAGCCACTTCAATAGATTTAGTACCAACACGAGCAATATTTAATATGACTATTTTTGATTTACCGACCTGGAGAGTGCAACGACATAATTTATCCGTGAGAGTTGGAACATATTGGACTTTCCCTTTAAAATTAAGTTTTTTCATAGACTGTTTTTCATTAGACTTTGCAACCTCTAAACCTTGACACTCAAAAAGCGATTGACAACAATTCTGAAAAACAGTATCTCTGAGTTTAGTTATAACTGCTCTTTGCGATAACAGTGTTTTTCTGGCAGATAAACTCTATGATTTCCTGTAAGCCTTAATGTCGTGCCATCTTCTAATTCTATTTCATACCATTCATCTTGATCAGATAAATTATCATGATATTTTAGTATTTCTTTAAATTCTATTTTATTTTCAAATTCATTATAAGATGCAACTTTTATGTCTTTTCCCCCATTCTCGCATAATTCTCCAATTGCTTTCTTGCCATTATCGGTCTCAATAATAGTGTTTTTGTCCACACAGTTTTCACCATCAAGTTTTTCTGACACAATGATTCGCCTATCTTTAAGCGCACTCAAACTATGCAGCATTCTGTCGTCGTTTTGCAGATTCTCAGAAAACTCAAAATGAAAAGTACGTGGATAACGATAGTGATCATTTAACTGTAACATTTTTGGGAACCCACTTTCTCCTTGGCATATTACTTCTACGCAGATGTTTATAGAGTCCATTCCTTGAGATCTTTAATGCATATGCAACCTTCTCCCAAGAACCTAACTTATGGAATAGTTTTAAAAGCATATTTTCGTCTAAATCTCTTATTTTATATTTAGTAAACAATATTTTTTCGATCTCATCTGCAATATCTTTCTTTCTCTGTAAAAACGTATCCATATTTAAATACATGAAATTTGATATTTTTTGTGTCTTTTCTGTACCTCCGTAATAAAGTCTCCAAATAGAGTAATGCTCTCTAATCGTTCCTTTCCCTTTACAGAGTTCTTGTCTCGATATAAACTTTTTCAATCCATCAACCATTGCGAATGTACCATATAAATTAAAACTGTAACGAGTAACGCTAGTCCCGTTTTTAAGTTTTTTAACGTTTTTACAAAAACCGCCATCTCCATCAAATACGCCAAGCCAATAAGCTTTCATTAAATGCTCAGGACCAGACCATGGCTCTATAGTTAAACTCTTATTTTGATACAATCCGCAACGCAAAAGAGAAATAACCATTTTTTTTGAATACAACGTTATGGTCGAATTTTTGTATCCTAATTTATCAGTCCTTATTTTTATTTCGCTATCATAACCGACAGCGTTAGCAAACTTAACTACATGATTGTGATCTTTTGACGATAATCCAATCGTTAAAGCATAAGCTCCTTTTCTATGCTTTATATATCCATCAGCATAGATAAAACCAAGCCAATAAGCTTTTTCTTCGGTATCTATTTTATCAAAATAATCTTCACTAAAAAAATGCTTTCTTGCACGGCTATTATCCCGTAAATGTTTTGTTATTTTCGTTCCTTTTTTCATGTTCAATTTTTGGCACTTTTGTATAGTTCAAAATTAGTTCTCTTGTCACTTCGGATATAGTCTTATAATTATCGCCACATTTTTCTTTAAACTCTTCGTATAAAGAAGGGTGAATCATAACTCTTATTTCTTTACTCATCTTTTCTTGTGCCATTATTTTTAAACTCCTTACTGTAATATATAACAATTACAGTAACATTCCTTTATTCTATTTGTAATAATCGTATTCCATAGGAGGAATTATAACATAAATTGGAATCACTTCAAGAAAAATCCGATAATAAAATACATAATTAATCCGACCAGTCAGTCGGGAAAGGAGTCGTTCCTATGGAGAACCACAAATATATTAGAGGAAGAACAGGCGAAAAACTATATTCGATCTTAAACGAACTAATAGACATATCCGAAAAACAACAACAAAAGTTTGAAAAAATGCATTTTGGCAATTCTCTAGCTAAAGCCAAAGAGTTCCGCACGATTCACCTTCAAACAGCGAGACAAGCAGGACATACATACGCATTGATAGAAACCGCCATAACAAGGTTTGATAAATCAATTATCCTATCTCCCAATGTCGCAATGAGCAACCATATCAAAACAGCGATAAAAAAACAAAGAGAATCGCAACAAACTGGAGAAGTCGTTTTAGCAACAACTAATTCGCTAGATAGACTAAGAGGACTAGATAATATAGATGCTATAGATGCTGTTTTTATAGATTGTTCATTTATGTTAAGCAAAAGCAAAAAAGAAGACATATACAATACATGCCTTTGGATGAAAAAAGAGGATAAACCATTCTTCTTTATATTTGTTCAGTAATACGAATGTCCTTCAGATCGTTTTTGAGGAACAATATGCCTATGTATCTACCGTTTTTCTTGATAACTTCAAGATATGTTTCGCCCTTATAGTCTTGTCCTGTCGAATCTTCCATACAAATATAATGAGCAAACGTACATATGATTATTTCGTCAAGATCTATATTTTGGTCCTCTTTGACGAATTTCTTTATCTCTGGTATCGATGTAGAACAGAAAGCAAAGGCTGTGTCTTCTATAGGAAGAGAGAACATCCTATGGACTAGATATACATGCTCAGACTTCTTATTGGATTTGTGGAGCCTCACTAATTCCGTCAATATTTTCTTGAGCCATGCCATTATTAAAACAGCCCCACTAGCGTAGTTTTTCTTGCTGAAATCCTTCTACACTTATTTTTTATATTAACCTCTCTAATGTTACCTCCATCCAAGTCAGCTACTACAAAAAATCCAGTAGATCTTTTCCCTTTTATAAAACCTACACCTTTAACTGTATCAACCAAATCAAATTTCCTTAAACCAAACAACTTACCTGTAGGAATCTTCGTTTCACTGCGCTTCCCTTTAGTTTGTTGATAATCTCCTGAAGAAGCATGCTTCTTTAAGTAAATATTATCATTATTTAACTCTATTTGTTTATTTCCGTAACAAATAGCTATTGCGTCATTCATATGATTTTTAGGTAAATTCAATATTTGTTCTCGTTTATATTTAGTTTCATAACCGAAGGTTTCTTCAAAACCAATCCACTGCTTCTTTAATTGTGACTTAACTATACCTATTTCAGTAGCATGTTTAGTTTTAGAGCATTTACCTTTTATCTTTAATTTGATTCCACCTGCATGAAAACCATTATGACATGTAACGCATAAAGTTACTAAATTCTCTGGTGAATCTGTCCCTATCTGTCTAGAAGTAATGTGATGAACCCTTAACTTCTTATCTTTAGACTTTCCTTTACAATGTTGACACAAATAATTGTCTCTATCTATAACATAGGCTTTAACGTTATAAAAGCCTTTTTGATTACCTTCTTGATATCCAATTCCTTTTACATTAGGATTAATTATCTTATGGATATCAAAACTCGCCAATTCAACTATCCATCTAGTTACAGGTAAGATGGATTCAACAAACTTCTTTTCTCTTAGGTGAGAATCAATTTTACTTCTAATACTTGGAGCTAATCTCCCAGTCTTTCTCATTGAAGATCTATTCTGCCATCTCATTTTTCTATATCTGAGTTTTCTACATCTTCTTGTTCTACGATAAATAAATCTTCGTTTCATTTTCTTAGAAACATCAAATCTGATTTGCACCTTTGATTGGTACAAAATCTTCTCATTTGAAACAACAGCACAACCAATAAACTTAGAACCAGTATCCATGCCAGCTACAACCTCCTGTTTATAAGAACTACTACCAAATAATAATTTAATAGTAAAAGGAGTACGACTAACAACTTTAGCTTCACCACTTTTTAACAGTCTTCTAGCTATACATGGTGAACAAGGCATCAACGGTTCGTCTTTACAGTTTTTAACGTATACTAACATAAAATATACCTCTGACTATAAACAGAGTAATGTGTATCTATAGATTTAGAGTTTCTACAGAATCCAACTTCACCTCGACCGGATAATAAAAGGTTTAACGTTACAAACACTGTTCCTACCTCACAGAACTGTTTAATCTGCAACCAAAGAGGAAAGTACTGGTGCGTCATACTTTCGTTTCTAATTTCTTTCTTATCGTTTACTAACAATTTTTTAATCTCCTGTTAGTGGTCTGGTCAACTTAACCTAAAAGGTTCTCTCTGAAGTTTTCTTCAGTGAGGGGCAATTGACTGTCAACCTCTGTCATATCTTGCTGTTGTTCTCCGCCAGATTCAAAAATATTATTTATCCTTCTAATAACATCTTCTCTAGCTGGGGTCATGTCTACAACTCCATTAACTCTTGACGCTAACTGTAATGCAAACATAGTAGCTTGTTCTAAGATAGGAGCAGACGGTATCGTAGACACTATATTATGAATCGCCGTATTATCTACTATACGTCCCTTATCTGCTTCCATAAGCATATTAGATATATTAGCAGCAAGTTTAGTCACTTCAGGGGACATTGCTATATTATTTTGTGATTCCTTATACCAATTCATTATACCACCACTGTTTGTTTTGATTGTTCTTGTTTTTGTTTCCACCAACCACTAAGATCTATACCCTTCTCTTTTTGAAGTACGCTATTTATATCTTTATACAAACTGCGAGTAAAACCAAATGGCATCATATCATTTGTGTACTCATCTTGAACTTTATAATATTCTTCCATCGCTGTTTCGTACTCTTCGCTTGATCCATAATCATCATCTTGCGGATAAGGAATACCAATATCCAAATCTATAAGATATTCATCTGATTCTTCTTCTGTTTTTTGTATTAAATTAGTCAAAATTTCTATTCCATCAAGTTTTTCATCCATTAATTTTATAGCAGCATATACTAGATCTTCTCCCATACCCGCATCTCCGGTATAGCCCTGCCGGTCATATCTATTAATGTATTCTATTATTCCATTATATATTCGTTCCAGTTCCCACTCGCCCCATGGTGGAGAAGATAAACCATATTCTCCATCTTCATGAACTAAATCATACAATTTATCTGGGGCAGGTTCGTTAGCGTATTTGCTAAACATATCATCTATTTTTTCACCAATATGATCCTCGTGTCCCATATATTGTGGTGAGTTATCGTCGTTCTGTACCCAATGTTTGATCATTGCTTTATATTTAGATTTTGGATTGCTATTTGATTTTCCCATAATTTGTTCTGCGATTTCCTGGTTTTCTCCCTGCAATTCTATCGTAACATGAGGTTTATTATTGGGATCTCTTAAAGAAACAATGGATAATTCGCCACGTGCAACATCATCACAATAGCCACCGACGCAATGATCCATTTTATTGCCTTCAGCTATTAAATCATTTTTACTAGTTACATTTTGAATAGTCCAACCTCTATACTCTTCAATTTCTTTGCCGGTTTTTTTGTCAATCCATGTCGGACCATATAAAATACTTTCTTGCTGAGTAGGCTCATAAGCTCCACCTTCTCCTTGAGCAGCCATAAACTCATGCCATTCATTAGATGCTTCTAGGGCTTGATCATATGAATATGATGAAATATCGATATTCTCACCGCTACGCATTACCCAGTCTCTTATCTCAGCTAACTTTTGACCAAACCTGTTTCCAACCATAATTACTCCACGAACAAAAGATACATAATCTGGATATGGATTTTCACCAGATATTTGCATGGATCTCCACATTTTTCTGGTCTGCTTCAAAACCCAAGGCTGCATAACCGTTGCCTCGTCGTATTTACTCAGAAGAGCTTCTTCTATCTGCTTATCAAGATCTGAGACTGCATGTTGTGCTGGCATCTGCGTTTGCCGCATATCATTAATAGTTAATTGAGGGTTTTTTCTAAACTCATTAGTCAAGAGTTGAGCAGAGTTTTCGTCCAAACTAGTTATATATTGAATGATATCTTCGGACGCACCGATAGATCTCAAATAATCTTCTCTGTTGCCAGCTATAACTGTTTTATACCAATTCACTTGTTAATTCCCTACAATTTACTGCAATAACTCCAAATACTTAACTGGGATAGAACCATAAAATATAATCGTTTCTGGATCTAATCCCTGTTCATATTCATGTCTATAATCTTCTAATCCTATTTTCGATGCAAGAGCGTCTACTTGTTCTGCTTCACTGACAGGTTCTTCCATAGAAACATTTGGCATATACCCATCTTTTTTCATCGCTCCAACGTTTATTCTAAAAACATTATCATAACTATAATAAGCAGTTTCAGGCTCAGAGCTAGTGAAAACTGCACTTCCAGTAGATTTATTGCTTAAACCTCTTGTCTCATCTCTAGCTCCAAGACCATCTTTCGAAATATCATCGACTCTCTCATCACTAGTTCCATGATAGAGAACATATCCCTCTGAAACTCCATCCCAAAATTCTTTACTAAAATCTCTTTCATCTACATATTGATAGACGATGCCACTAAAGACCTTATCTCCCAACCACTCTTCTGGATCTTTTAATTCAAAATAATTATCATCTATCTCTATGATATGCGTATTTCCGTTGAGATACGTTATAATAACACTTTCTCCGTTTGGAAACGTAATTTTCTCGTAATCATCAAACATTTGATTAAGAATATTCATCAATTCTTGAAGATTTTGTGCATTTTCTACAGTTTCATCTACAGACATATCTCCGAGTTCGGGAGTTGGTAACATGCTCTCTGGTCTTTTATCAATATATTGACCTCTGTTTTCTTCATTCCAGAAATCGAATTGAGTTTGTTGTGCTTTTTTATACCAATTCATTTTAACATCCCGCTCTTAATTCTTTGATACTCAACATCTTTTGATGCCATTTTCATTAGAAGCGAACGCAAAACTTTAGCAAAAGCTCTTTCTCTAGAGAAGGTATCGCTATAAGGCATTCCTCCTCTCTCATAGTTTCCGGGTTTTATATTACTTTGTTTAGAATCGATCCAATCCCCGACTATTTCTTCAAACCCTCTAACATCATTACCATAAACTTCCTCTTCTGGCATGGCAACAGAGTCACCACTCTTATTACTAAATCTACGTATCAGAATCCTAGCGTGTGGGTTTTGGACTTCTGTATCTGAACTGTCTATTAAATACGCTATCAATCCTCCACTCGCAACTTCGCAAAATACATCGTGCTGCCTATCTTTTTGCAAGTCCATACAAGATGTCCAACGACGATCTGTTGACATTTTCGCTATATCATGAGGATCTTGAGAAATGACTATTGATAAATTACTTGTATCTTTCATCTTCCTAAGCTCAGAACCGTCTAAAACCTCTTTATAGTAATTGTATTTCTGTTTAGCTTCTGCCTTTTGCATCTCTCCCTCAGACCCTGTAGAATCTTCATCGATACGTTTCATCTCGTTTTTATACCAACGACCAAGGAGCTTCCCTAGTCTAAATCTTCTCCTGCCACAAGTTGCATACCCAAGCTGATACTCAGATTTATCTGTACCACACCACTCTCCATTTACTTCTATCTCTTTAACAAACTCTATCAACTCGTTGTCGCTGTCTTGGGCTTCAAGATCTGGGGTAAATGGCAGATATATTCTATCACCATCATCGAACCAATGGCTAAAAGGTCTAGGATTAGCGTCCGCTTCATTCTCAACAGTATCTGCAAAGAATGAAGCATAGTCTTTGACATGATCTTTAAAGCAATCATCACAGTAGTCTCCTTCATCTTCCATATAATGCATATCATCTTGAGAATCAACACATCCACAATCCATACAAACTGAACCACGACCGTCTTCTATGCATTTATCACATACTACTTCATCGTTATTCCAACAGGTAGGATAAGATCTTTGTCCTTCAAAAATATGCTTACTACAAAACTCGCATTCAGGGACATCATCTATACATTCATCACAAATAGGGACTGATACATCAGTCGAGAAATTAGACTGATGGTCCAAATCTGAATTCAATAGACTATGTGGGCTGTTGATAAACCCTCCAAACATCTCTAGTTTATCACCATCAAAAGATTTCCCATATAAAGCTCTAAAGAAACCAGAATGAGACCAATTCCAAGATCTCAATGTCTGCAACTCGGCATATTGCTTAAAGTTCGGATCACTAATGATCGGTTGTAATTCTGGAATTTGAATTACATAATGACTTTTAGTCCAATAAGGATATTCCATGTTTCCAGCTTTATACTCTTCGCTTTGAAGGATGGCATGTCTCTTAGCTTCAAGATCGGCTTTATCTTGATTGTATTTTTCTACATACGGTTTTACTATCTCAAGGATTTGTTGTATTTGTTGGTTTATGGCATTGATGTCTAGATTGTGTATAGGATACTTATATTTCTTTTCGCTATCCTCAACTTCTGCCCATTCTGAAATTTCGCTCTCAGTAATACCATTTTGACACATATGACATTTATAGACATTTTCACCCTCTGAATTAACAGATATTGGCTCAGACTGTTGAACAACATCTCCAAAACCCTTATCCCAAGGATAGAATAATAACTGTTGTCTTTGATTATATTTATACCAATTCATACTTGAACTCCGACTTGCTTTAGTTGTTCGTTCCATACTGGTACTTCAGTTCCGCTTGATAAATCTTCTAATATGTTTTTTATATTATGTGCTGCCATATCGTTTTCAATGTAATCCGTCATAGCCCCTGTTTGATGAGCCGCATTAAGAGCCAAATTAACTGCTGCCATAAACTCTTGCGTGTTCTCCGCACTAGCTCCCTCTAATCTCGCATTTATTTGTTCAATATTCTCTCTTGTGCTATCTATACCTTGAGCTTCCCAATGCCTATACCAAAGAGGGAACACAAGCTTCTCATAAAACTCAACTAGCATTTCCATTGAATTTACTGACTGATCTACAAAAATAGCGAACTCTTCTGCACTATCAAAATAATACAAACTATCTAGATCAACATCATCAACAGAAATATTTTCAATATAAGCTTCTGCCTCCTCTTCAGATTTAAACTCTTCATTTCGCATTTCAGAGAACTCCTCAAGACCGTAGTCAGACAATTCATTTCGTAACATATCTTTATGTCCATCTAAACCCTCTTCGAGCGATAACTTAAAAGATGGCATTTCATCTATGTTGTCCATTATAAATCGTAACATCTCCCTCATAGATTTATTTTGCATCGCACTATATTGTTGAGGCGAAAAGAACGGAGGAAGTTCCCCACCTGCACTATATTGCATATATTCGCCCAACATCGAACTAAAAATCTCGCTAAAATTATGAAAATCAGTCATTTCATCTACTCTTGATCTAGCCCAGGTTTCAGGGTCTAAAATAGCATGAGTTCTCAACCAATTATGAAAAACCATAGATAAAGAAGCTTTAACCTCTTCAGCGACTGAATTCAAATTGTTTCTAAGATTGTCTGATATGTTTTGACGACGCTGCTCAAGTCCGTTAAAAGAACGTTGGTTAATCATAGACCACATATATTCTAACTTGTATAAGTCTCGCAAATTAGATTCAAACTGGTTGACTGACCAATCATCTTCTTCACTAAGGTTCCAAATCTGAGCTATTTTTATAATGCTATACCAATTCATTACGTTACCATCTCAACAGCAGAAAAAAGTCCTTGCAAATTATTTGTAACATTATGAGTATTAACTGAAGTCAAATTACCAATAACATTTTTAGCGATTTCAACTATCTGACGCTCTGCTCCCTGAGAAACAGTAGGATAACCTTTCAATTTATCTATATATATTTTCATAGTACTAATTAAAGGAGTAACTCTTTTCATATACGCCTTATAATCATTAATATTGTTAATCTCATCAAATACCTTGTACATATATTTAGCAATAGATATAATCCACTTCTCTGTACTGAGAGCTTTATCATAATCTATTTCTTGTTGCGAATCTTTATACCAATTCATCGTCTGCTCCAAAAGAAGGCATTAAATCTACGCCAAACCTCTTTGCTAATTTAACTAACGCATATATAATTAAAGCTCCACCTGGCAATATGAACAATGAAGCTAAAACAGATCCTTTTAGTAGGTCTTTTGCGTTATCATTAGCTAACGCTATTTCTTCGTTTGTAGCTTGCCCTTTAAGCCATTTGGAATAAGTCTGCATCATTTCCTTCGAAGATCCGGCACCGTTAGCGATAGCAGCCTTAATTTCTAAAAGCTTTTCTTTTATAACTCCAAACTGTGCTTCTTTGTACCAATTCATTTATGGATTAATCCCAATTCATTTCTTTATGCCCACATAATCGGATACAAGGATTAAATCTCCTTGACCAATTACACTCATTAAATTTTCCCAACCTATATTATAAAAACCTTTGCTATACTTCTTTAAACCATATTTATACGATCCAACGTGAGAGTCAATAATCATAGCCTCTTTTTCGTTGTATCCATGTACAACAATAGCATGTTCTTCTGCTTCTTCTTCTTTGTCTCTTTTCTGCTTAAAAAACATCGTCCAATTAAATGACGCTATTAACGGATTTCCATCATCAATGGACTTACGTATATATTCGCCAAAGTTATAGTCTATTATCAAATTATTTTGACGCTTCTTTATGAGGAATTTGTACATCCATCGACAATACCACTTATAGTCACATTTCTTATCTTTAGACTTATTAAAAAACAGTTCCACTAAAGCCTTTTTACTTTTAGTGGACCACTCATAATCTAAAAAATCTAAATTAGAACTAATTATAGTTACTTTGTCAAATCCTACAGCATTCAGCAATAACCCCATCTTCTGTGTTTCGAGTCCTTCAAACGGCTGTCCCTTTTTTCTTCTAAATAATCTATTAGCTATACTTTTTGTTTTTTTGTAATCAATATCTTTATTGTAATAATTAGCAAGAGATGCAACAGAAGCCACAGCACAATGCGAAGGCTCTTGAACAAATCTGTTAACGTTAATTTTCACTATTCATTATTTGCAATTCTTTCCATCAAAGTAGTTTTTCTAGCTGAAATTTTACTACAATTTGTTTTTACACTAACTGATGGAATGAACTTTTTTTTATCTAGAGTAAACAAGGCAAAGTGTCCAGAAGATCTTTTTCCTTTTACGAAACCAACGCCTTTAGTCGTTTTGATTCGATCAAATTTTCTTAATCCAAATAACTTGCCTGTAGGAATCCTAGTTTCGCTGCGTTTACCTTTGGTTTGTTGATAATCGCCTGACGAAACATGTCTTTTCAAATAAACATTATCATTATTCAATTCAATTCTACTATTTTTACAACAAATAGCCACTGCATCATTAGCATGACTTTTAGGTAAACCTAACATTTTTTCTCTAGTATATTTAGTTTCGAAACCGAAAGTCTCTTCAAAGGCTATCCACTTCTTTTTTAATTGTGACTTAACTATACCTATTTCTGTAGCATGTTTGGTTTTAGAACGTTTTCCTTCTAATTTAAATTTTCCATCATGTAATTGTTCATGACACGTTTCACACAAAGTTATTAAATTATTAGGAGAATCTGTGCCGCCTCGACTCCTAAATATAACATGATGAACAGTAAGCTTTTTATCTTTTGATTTTCCTTTACAATGTTGACAAATATAATTATCTCTATATAAAACATAAGCTTTTACATTGTAAAAATCCTTCTGACTGCCTAACTGATAATCAGTTCCTTTTACGTTAGGATCAGTTATTTTATGAATATCAAAAGAAGCTAATTCTACTATCCATTTTGTTATAGGTAAAATAGATTCAACAAACTTCTTTTCTCTAAGATGAGAATTAATTTTACTTCTAATGCTTGGTGCTAGTCTCCCTTTTCTTCTTAAAGAAGCTCTGTTCTGCCATCTCATTTTACGATATCTAAGCTTTCTGCATCTTCTAGTCCTGCGATACATAAATCTTTGTTTCATCTTTTTAGAAACGTCTTGTCTTAGTTGTACCTCTGACTGATACAAAACCTTTTCATTTGAAACTACTGCACACCCAATAAATTTAGAACCAGTATCCATACCAGCTACAACCTCCTGTTTATAAGAACTACTACCAAATAACAATTTAATAGTAAAAGGAGTACGACTAACAATTTTAGCTTTACCACTTTTTAACATTCTTCTAGCAATACGCGGAGAACAAGGCATCAAAGGTTCATCTTTACAGTTTTTAACGTATACTAACATAAAATATACCTCTGACCGTAAACAGAGTAGTGCGTATCTATAATTTTGGAGTAATTATAGAATTCGACTTTCCCTCGACCGGATAATAAAAGGTTTAACGTTACAAACACTGTTCCTGCCTCACAGAACTGTTTAATCTGCAACCAAAGAGGTTGGAACTGGGACGGCATTCCAACGTTTCTAATTTCTTTCTTATCGTTTATTAACAACTTTTATTTTTCTCCTGTTAATGGTCTGGTTAGCCTAATCTCTTACGAGACTCTTCAATTAAGAAGGAATGCGACTAACTATTCATTAGATCTCAGAACAGCCTTTGCGAAAAGAGCTTCAAATAGTTTGTTGGCGTCTTGTTCTTCGGTAAAATGAGATTTAATTATTGGGAAAAATACTTTTGCTATTTCTTGTTTTCCCTTACCTCTTAAAATCTCAAAAGCCATCTGCGAAGAAAAAGCCTCTATTTCTTCGGGGTCAGCAAAATAGAACTCTTGTTCTTTCTGTCTTGTCAACCAGTGTATCATTTCATGTACAAAAAAATGAAGATTTTCTTTAAAAAAGCTATCTTTCTCAAAAAGGGTTTCGTTCAAATATATTGTCTTACTGTCTGACTGCGCGAACTTTCCATCTAGATCCATTACTTCGAAACGGAGCTTATCTACGTCTTCTATAGGTATACCATACGTTTTAAACATTCGAACAAAAAACGCATTTGTTCTAACTATGTTCTTAAGCTTATCGCTAAGCTCTTGGTTAGACATTCCAATTTTAGCTTGTTTAAACCAACTCATTACTGAATTTTCTCCCAGGTCATACTCAAACGAGCAGTATCTAATAGATCAACATCTATCGTATTCCCTTTATACTTGCCTGTCTCTATCTCTATCTGCATCGCGTTATTTTTAACGTCTTTAACACGACCTTCTGTTTGACCAGATCCCCATCCGCCAGTTCTGAGTCTAACTCTATCTCCAATTTGGAACGGAGAAACTGCACCTTCACCAACAAAAGGAATATCCTCATCCGCTTCTAATGTTTCAGGAAGCCCAATATCTGTTGGGACTGAACTAGCGTCAGCCGTTTTAACCTTCTTAAACCAATTGGAGGCTTGCGGATTCTGTTTCTGTTGTTGCTGTTGTTGATTCCATGCATTTAACCAATTTTTCGCATTCCTTCGAACAAACACTTCTGCCTCCTCTGGGCTTGAAACACTTCTTTCCCACTGTGCAGTAAATAACTTATTAACCGAAAAAGCGAGATAATGAAGCATTTTACCTTTAACGTTGAAAAAAGCATTATTATTAACGAGATCAGGAACCTCTTCTAATAATATCTCTCTTATTCTATTCCCATCAATAAATGTCTTAGAGATACCTGTACCAACTTCCTTACGATACTGATTCATCATATCCATGTATCCCTGTTTTTGCGACTGCAAAGCCTCTATCTCCTCTGGAGATAGATTTCCCTTTCCAAGCTGGTCAGCATGACTATGATGTACAATAGACTCATAAAAATCGCCTACTTCATTCAAGAATTTACCCATATGCTTATTTCTACTCTTGTCTTTCATATTTGGACGGTTAAGCATGAACGGCCACATGTGATGTCTAACAACAGTAGTTACAAACTTCTTAACATCTTTGTCAAACCCCATTGTTGTCATTTTATCTAATGCGATGTCTCTTGATTTCGAATCATGACCGATGTATTGCATAACACCAGGTCTTTTAGGATGCTCTTTTTGAATATTAGGATCTAACTTGCCAAAATCGTGGAAGAAAGCAGCTAGATTAAGCCAACCTCTTTGTTGATCATCTGAACCTTCCTGTTTTGAGATATTATTTACATTTTCTAATACGCTGAGAATATGGTTCATGACGGTATGGGTATGGTGAGGGTTCTGTTGGTCCATATCGATGTCATTTAGCTCATCCCCTATGTTGAGTACCTTTTTATATAAACCTGTCTCAAAAAGGATTCTAACGGCATCTGAGGGCTTTGAGCCAGCCATCATCTTGACAAATTCTGTAGACGCACGCTCAGGAGCTAATTTTGGAGGACCATAAAAAGCTTGTACATTAGGATCTTTCAATGCAGACAAAACACTTGGATCAATAGTAGCATCCTTGAACCTACTGTAGAACCTCAAAACCCTAAGCATTCTGAGAGGATCATCTTGGAAGGTTTTCTCTGGACTCAATGGAGTCTTGAGAGTCATTGTCTGTAAATCTTGCAAACCACCGACATAATCCTCAACTTGACCAGTCTCTACATTGTAATATAATGCATTAATAGTCAAATCTCTTCGAACAACATCATCGTTAACATTATCTGTTCTCTGAATGATAGGCTGTCTGCTATCGGCTGTGTAGGTTTCTGTTCTCATTGGAACAAATTCTACCTTCTGACCGAAAATCTTAATTCCACCAACCATCAAATCTGGGTTAGAATCCTCGTCTGTTGGTTCGCTCGATTTCTCTAAACTTACAGCATAACCCTTGCTAACGCCTTCAATCCCATTTGAAGCTGCGTATTGCTGGAGAAGCTCCGCAAACTCGATGCCTGACATTGAGCTAATAGCTATATCAATATCATCACTCTCTTCGCCTAACAATTTGTCCCTTATCCAACCTCCGGCTACACGCATTTCAACATTTTTTGCTTGAGGGATGGCGTTCTTGGCATTGACAAGAAAACCGAAGATCTTCTGTTCTAAATCTGTTAATTGTATTGTTGTATTCATCTGTGAGAACTTCCTAAAGTTAAAGGCTTCAGCTAAAACTGGTTTAGCTATTGCTGGGACTACTTCTAGATTAAAAATATCTAAGTTCAATTCTGGTCTTTCATCGCTGACTATATTGTTAATGTCAATAATTTGACATTCTGATAGATGATTATTAACGTATATCCTTTTGACTGAATCGCCAAGATCAAAATGATTAAGTTCTGTGGAAGCTATAGCATCGCAAATATCTAATTTTTCGCTATCCATTTTTATCCCTATGAAGATAGGATAACTTTGTAAATATTTCTTAGCAAAACCTAGAGAAAAGAAACATACTTTTTTAGAATTAAAAACTTCATTTTCAGACAATGTTTTCCTTAGTTCTACGATATCGCATGGATAGTATACAGTATTAGATTCTATCTGATACTTCTCAATATCTCTCTGTACTCTCTGTGGGTATTTCTGCAACTCGGCAGAAAGTCCTCGGAATAGTGAAAGAGCGTTATCAAATTGTGATAAATCTTTTGTCATGAGTTTTTCTTTTTCTTTCTTCTACAACCTCCACAACCGCCTTTAGACGCTGTTTTGGTAGGTTTCTTAGTCTTTGTACTTTCGTTCCTTGCATTTTTTACGGACAATTCTTTTTTTATCAGCAATTTCTCTTTTGTCCTAATTATTCTTTTCTGTCTCAATGTTAATTCAGGTTCTTTTGGCTTTTTTTTTAATCTCTTTTTGTTCATTTTTCTACTAACATAT
>Ga0233414_10000243_pt1 | contig 23316 bp, 38 predicted proteins | sample Na_anoxic_10_MG_FD_189020 | JGI IMG/M metagenome (GOLD analysis project Ga0233414, IMG submission 189020) | Seawater microbial communities from Saanich Inlet, British Columbia, Canada - Na_anoxic_10_MG | ecosystem: Environmental > Aquatic > Marine > Inlet | place: Canada: British Columbia... | reverse complement strand
TAGATAACATTCTTTTATCAGGATCTGATATATATATATACTCCAAATAAGTATCAACACCATAATACTCTATTACAGTGTCATCGTCAGTTATTCTATCTTCTAACTGTTCTCTTAATGATGAATATGCCTGTTCATAGGTTGCGACACCATAACGATAATAATCATAATCTGGATGATTAATTTTAAATGTTGGGAAATTCCAATGGTCATCATAATATGATATTAAAAAATGGGGGATATTAAAATGATGTGAAAGGGTTAATCTACTATCATTTATATTAGTGAAATTATTAAAAATTCCCATTTCATCAATATTTTCAGGTTTTTCTTTAAATTCAACATTACTATAATCCCCATCTTTTCTAAAATTAATAATAAAATCTAATATCGTTTGATTACGTTCAGTATCATTATAACCAAACTCATCAAGTAATTTCCAAATTTCATATAAAAATGGAGATAGGTCATCAACACCTTCAATATCTTGATTTTGTAAAACATATTCATGTATCCTGGGGAATATAATTTTATATATTTTTTCTTTTTTCATTTATATAATTTACTTATTTAATAATAAATATTAGATTTATTAATAAAAATAACAAAAAAAGTTAATTTAAAAAAATGTTACACAAAGAAATTTTATCTTTATTAAATAAACAAATATGGTCAGAAAATATGGCATCGTATTATTACCTCAAATTATCTGCATTATTTAGTAAAAATGGTTACAGTGGTATTTCTAACTTTTTTCTTAGACAATCAAATGAAGAACGTGAACATATGTTAAAATTGTTTAAGTATATAACTGAACAATGTTCTGAACCTACAATACCATCGTATAACTATATAGAAGAAGAAATGGAACTTGAGTTTGATATTATTGGGGCATTTGAAGATAGTTTATTCCACGAAAAAGAAATCACCATTTCTATAAATAGAATTATATCTAAATGTATAGAAATTGGTGATTATAGAACAAAAAATTTTTTAACCTGGTTTGTTGAAGAACAAATGGAAGAGGAAAATAAATTTAATAATCTTATCGAAGAATTAAAGATAATCTCTTATAATAAGAATGGTTTATATATGTTTAATGAGAAATTAAAATAATTCCCCAGGTGGAAATCTACCATGACCATATTCATTATTATCAGTAGATTCGTCATGTAATGATAGTAATAAATTTTTATGTAATGTTATTGATTTTTCAAAATTACTTATTTTTTTATTAATATTTTTTTTAAGTGAAACCACATTTAATTCAGTTATAATTATATCACATATAACTTTATGATAAGGTGATGTCATCTTATTACAATAAGATAGTACTTGGTTTAGTTTATATACTAATCCATCGTGTTCTATCTCCATCGCAGACAAATTATTTGGTGTCTTTATAATGAAGATTTTTAATTTACCAAGGATAATATTATCTTTATAACCTTGTCCTGAATTGTTAATACAATTTTTTAATTTATGTCCTGACCATTGTAAAAGATAATCATTTGTTATTTCAATAACCGATACTCCTTTAGGCAATTCAATAAAAGAAATATCAGTAGGATCAATAAAATTTTTACTATGTTCACCAATTTTAACTTTAATTTCTGAAATTAAAGTTTTAAATGATAAGTTATATGAATCATCTTTTTTTTCTAATATTTCGGATAAAATATCAGATATCCATTCACCTTCTTTTTTATATATTTTTTTAATTGTTTTAATTAAATTATAGGTTTCCTGTAAGTTCATTTTAAACCTACAGATATCCCTACTTAACCATGTGTTCATCTTTAAGAATGAATTTAATTCATTAATATGTGATATAGTAAAATCACATTTTTGAAAGTCCTCTATTACAAAGAAAAAAAGTTTACAAAAAAATGAAGAAGATTTTATAATAACATTAATTTTATTTATTTCATTTTTTGTTAATTTTCCATTAATAATATTATAACTTTTAAAAAGTGTTAATGGGTTATAAAATAAGAGTTCTAATAACTCATTTATGGTTTCATTAGGGGTTTTATATTTTTTAGGTTCTAATGTCCACATAATATCTTTGTATTTCCCCCATTTAATTAATAAATCTCTTGGTATACTCCTATTGGGGTCCATCCAATTAACAACATGATCCTCCCCAACATTCACTTTTTCATACATAGATTCCCAGACATTTTTTTTATGTTGGAAAAATTTAACCATAGTAAAATAGTTTTTTATTTTATTATGATATTTTATATATAAATCTTTATATTTTGTAGAGAAATATACACCAAACCCTTTTTGTTTGGCGTAGTTAACTCTACTTAACAACAATGGTTGTGAAAGTATCTCCATACATTTATCTAAATTACAGTAACATTGTAATTCATCTATTTTTTTGAAGATACGTATTGCCGTATGTGCAGGAGTGTATAGTGTTGTTAACTCTAATTGTTTAGTTTTAAGGAATAGTTCAAATTCCTCGGTATATACTAACTCATTGTTTTCTAAGTTAATACCAACCTGGCAACAGTTTAAGTCAAACCCTTTAAGAATGTATTCGTAATTTTTAACAACACTCCTGTTATTTATAGACGATATTTCAATCATGTTTAAATACCCATCTCTCCGGGTACTTAAAACTTTATAGGAACAATTTTCATTGTAAGATATTTTTGTTACCATATAACCATCACCTTCTAAAACTATTTTATCAGTCCTTAAAGGTGTATGAATCATATCCCAGGAATAATTAGGGGATGATGCCCTTTTAGTCTCATAAAATATATCTATATCATTTATTGGGTAATTACCACCCCAAAATAAATTAAAAATAGTGTTTGCAATTGCACCACCGGCCAGAAAACCTTCATTGGGTATTGCGACAGAATATTTTGTTAAAATCTCAATTATTTTAGTACTTAAATTTTTATCCTTTAAATTCATAATATAATTATTTGTATAACACGTATGAAGGTATGATAATACCAAAAAATAATATAATATATAATATCTTGGGGAAAATTAAAAATAACGTAATCAATGAACAACATACTAATGTGGTTACTAATACATATTTTTTAATTTTCCCGAAATCCATATTTTTCATAAATTTTCTTGAATGTATTTTTTTATTTCTGAAGATATTTCTTTTTCAGTGAACCCGTATTCATGTAAAGTGAGGACCATATTAACGATAGTTTCACTAGTTACTTCTAGATCAACATTTAACTCATCTTCATAACCAAAAAAGTCATCATATTCTTCAAAATCGTCAAAATATAACATATCATTAGTATATTGACTATAAATATTCTCATTAAGAACTAACTTATCTTTTTTATGTATATATTTTGTAGTACCCAATTCATTAATAAGTTTCTCCCCTGCATTTAAAGATTTTTCTACTTCTTCTACAATAACATATTCATATTTACTATGTTGTTTATAATAACCACAACCTAAATTTAAACAACAAAAATCATATTTTTTTGCCAACTGATTAACATCAGTAAAAGGGTCATTACTGTAGTTAGTATAACCTGATTCAGTTAATGTTTTTTTGATGTTTTCTTTAAATTCGGAATCAAATAACCTAGTACCACTACAAATTTCTGTTATCCAATTGGCAGATGGTGCATCAAATTGGATTGCGTAACCTACATCTAAGAAAAATTTATCATCAGATTCCTTAGAACCTAACATACCAATTTCTTCTTCAACAAAAAACGCACCTTTTAGTTTATCAAATTTCTTAAACATTTCCAGGCATACATACACACCACATTTATCATCACCACCAATACCAGTTAATGTATCACTATTTGGTAACCTTGCCGTTAATGTAGTTTCAACAAGATTATTAGTGGTAATTGTATTTTCAACAATTTTTAAAAATTGTTTTTTTTCTATTAAAGGTATATGTTCTCTATGAACTGTATCAATATGTGATACTACACAAGGATAAAATTCACCCTTTTTATTGGATCCTTTTGTAAGGTATATATTCCCCTTAGAGTCTATATTGTATTTTATATTGTTAATAGTGGCAAACTCTTTAATATGGTCCCTAACCATACTTTCATTCCCAGATATTGAAGGTATAGATAATACCTCTTTTAAATATTTTTTATTCATAACTTTTTTTTATTTAGTATAATAATTAATAATTATTGTTACACAAAAATACGAAATTTTTTTAATAAAAAGAATTTTTTTTATTAAAAATTATATTTATATATAAAAGCATTATGTCATTACCTCAAATATCTTTTAAAGAGTTTGCAAAAAACCCTATAGTTGGATTATTATTTTTATCTGTTATTGCATTAGGTTTTACATCATATAGACACCAAATATATTTAGAAGAAAGAATTGAAAAATTAGAAGTGGAGTTAATAACTTTAAAAAGTGAAAATCTCTTTTTAAGAGATAAAATAATAGAATTAATTAAAAGTAACGAATAATTATGTCTAACTATACAATAAGAATTATAACAATATTAATTTCATTTTCCTTACTTTTGTTTTTTGTAGTGAAATTAAATTCATTAAGTCCACAAAATACAAACCTATCTATTAACAAAATAGATAATGAAGATGTAATCTCCTTAGTTGATGAAACTATAATAAAAAATAAACAAGAAAAAATTGAGGGAAAAAATTTTATTGATAGTTTAGGTATTTTAATATATAGGAAAGGTGAACAAATAAAAAAAAGTAACCATAAACTTTATATTAATAAAGAAGAATTAGAATTGATAAAATATGAAAAAATAAAGTTGGAAAAAGAAAGAAATAATCTTAAAAAATGTTATGAAAAATTAAACAATACAATAGAAATTTTAGGGGAAACAAAAAAAGAAACTCAAATAAAATACGATAGTTTAAAAAACGTTAATAAAAAATTAAAAGAACAGTTAACTTTAATTAAATATAACTATAAAACAATTTCCATAGAAGATACTATTTACATACAAGATACTATTTTCATTAAAGACACTATCTATTTAACAAAAAAACAAAAAAAAAGAGTACTAAATAAAAAGTAATATTTACAAAATATAAAATATTTAGTATTTATTAATAATAATAACATTTTTTTAAAACATTAATATTATGTGTGGTTGTAAAAAGAAAAAACCTGTTGCAAAACCTAAAAACATTACTAATAATACAAATAATACAAATAATACAAATAATACTAATAACGGAAACTAAGTAAGTTGGTTAGATATACCCCTGGTTGGGGTTACTGACCAAGGTGTATTGTCAAGAGTGTTTGATGGTCCTCTAGTGGGACTTACTGACCAAGGTGTGTCATCAAGAGTGTTTGATGGTCCTCTATTTAATGAATAGAAATCTTCCCATTTGGATGAAGAACCACCACTACTTGTCTCTTCCCCCCCTTCTTCTTGTTCTAATAGTTCATCTTCATCATCAATATCCATAACATATCCAAATCCTTGTTCTTTATCATAATAACCTAAGTAATCATCATTTTCATTATATACTGATACTTCATAAGGTGTTGTTTTTAGTTGTAAATCCTTAGGGGAATTTACTAATTCACTAATATGTTTGAACCATTTCTTTATATCTATAACAGGTTCACCAAATTCTCGAATCAATAATTTATTATATTGTGATTCTGTAATTATTATTTTCACTCTTCAATATTTTCTTCATTTTTTTTATTACTATATAAAGTTGCAATCTTTCCAACTTCGGCAATACCAAAACTACCTAATGTTATAATTAAAAAAGAATTAAAAATAAATTCATTAATAATCAGATCTTTACCTAATGTACCAGATACTATATCTGCCACCGCAAAAATTGTCATTATCGCAAATGAACAAAATCCTACAATTGTTTTCTCATTAATATCGTTACTGTCTTTAAAAATGTTTGCAAATCTCATAATTTTTCCTTTAATTTTCTTTATCATAAAAACTTTTTTAAAATATTATTATTAAATTTAATTGAAACTATCATTTATAAATATCTCGTTTTTACGAATATCATCTATTTTTATTAAAACAAAAACAATAACTTCAATTGCACCTACCTCAGATAACAATCTTACCATTTCTTTAATTGTTGTACCAGATGTTTCATAATCGTCAATCACTATTACACGTTTACCTGAAATGGCATTAAACATTTCTCTTTGGTTTTTATTATTAAACTTTAAAAATTTTTTAAAAAACTTTCTATATTCTGGTTTTATTTCTTTCATTTTAAAAGGTTTACCAGGTATAGTGGCATTTTTAAAAAATTTAATAATATTATTTTTTATTTGTATTGGTATTTTATTAAATTTATTTTTATCAAGTTTAATATTATTAGATGTGTCTTTAATAAATCCATCAGTAAATGTGTTTACTACACCTATTTTAGATTCTAACCCTTTTATTAATTCATATAATATTTTTGACGAACTCATTGGTGATATAATGGTATCATATGTTTTTATATTTACTTTATTAGTAAATCCTAATATTGCCTTTTTAATTAAAATATTAATATCGTTTGGTCTAAAACTACCTTCCATCATTTTTAAATCTTTTAAAAAATTTAACCCACGAAATATTTCTCTATCATAATTTATCTTATAGGCGTAATAGTAACTATATAATGTGTCAGTACCATTAAAATTTATTTTACTACTATGCCAAGGCATAAATTTTAACTTCATTAAATCAGAAGAACTATCTTTTTCCCAATCAAAGTGATAATCACCACTAATTCTAGTAACACCTTCTTGTAATGTTTGTTTAATTAATTTTTTCTTGTCCTTATATGAAACTTTAACGTTTGGTATTCCTACCTCATATTCCTCTTCCGGGATATTTTCAGTTAAAAATATAGGGTCACCACTCATTTCCCAGGGTCCCCAAGTTCCTGACTTTAATATCCAACCCCTTGTTTCTTCTTGTGTATAATAAAGATTATTTTCGTCATTAATTTTACCTAAATGATAATATATATCTTTCGGAATTTCTAATTTCCTTCCATTTGAATAATCAAAAACTAGGTCATCATATTCTACCCAGGCATGACCATATTTAACACCATTAAGTTTACCTTGACCATTAACCATACCATGTACTAAAATCGCATTTTCTAATTTACTATATAAAATTAATTTCGCTGCGGCTTCATAACAGTCACCAAGTTTTATATCTTCCATTACCTTTATTTTTTCATCTTACATCAATTATATAACCATCAGAATTTTCATAATATATCTGATTACCCTTATCATCATATACCCATTTTTTCCAAGTACCATAAGAAGATTCAAAATATATCTGATTACCCTTATCATCATATTCATATTTACCCCAATCACCATCAGAATCTTCAAAATATATCTTATTACCCTTATCATCATATTCATATTTCTTCCAATAACCATCAGAATTTTCATAATATATCTTATTACCCTTATCATCATATCCCCATTTCCTCCAATCACCATTAGAACTTTCATTATATATTAGATTACCCTTATCATCATATTCATTTTTCTCCCATTTACCATCATACGAATCCGGATTTTTACTCCCATCATCGAAAAATTCTTCATATATCTCATTACCCTTACCATCCTTGATTATAGTCAAATCGTCATAAGGATATTCCCACAAACCCTCTAAATGTATAGTTATACCATCACCCAATATCTTCTTCATTATATATAACTGGTCATCCTTATCATCTATGGTTAACCCTTCCATTGATTTAAAATAAGGTAAATGAACATGATCTGATATCTTATCTAAGATACGATAATGTCTATCAGATTTATTTATTTCTTCTCTAAGTATTTTACGTATTAATCTTTTCATAATTTATCTATTATCCCATATATTACCAAAAGAATCTTCAAGATATATCATATTACCATCTTCATCATATTCCCGTTTTTCCCATTGACCCTGGGAATTATTCGCATATATTCTATTACCATTATCATCATATTCAAATTTTATCCAAGAACCATTATCATGATGTTCCCAATATATCTTTTGGGGACGACTATCATTACGACTATCATCATAGATACTCCGTAAATAAACACCTACATTATAACCATATATCTTTCTCATTATATATTCCTGGTCATCCTCATCATCTATGGTTAATCCTTCCATACTTTCAAAATAAGGTAATTGAACATGTTCTGATATCTTATCCAACATTTTATAATGTCTATCAGATTTCTCTATTTCTTCTCTAAGTATTCGTTTAATTAATTTTTTCATAATTTTTTATCTTTTATCTCTTATAACACCACCATAATCTTCATAATATATCTCTCTACCCTTGTCATCATATTCCCATATATACCATTCATTATTAGAATTTTCATAAGATATCATTATATCGTTATCGTCATATTCCCTCTTATCCCAATAACCATCAGAATTTTCAGTATATATCAGATTACCATACCATTCCAGATATCTAAAATTAAGTTTTTTATCATCATAGATATTTCTCCCTTTAATTTTTATATTATTACCATATATCTTCTTCAATATATATAACTGATCATCCTTATCATCTATGGTTAACCCTACCATTGAATCAAAATATGGTAATTGAACATAATCTGATATCTTATCCAACATACGATAATGTTTATCAGATTTATGTTCCCTAAGTATTCGTTTAATTAATCTTTTCATATTTATTTATCTATAATCAGATATATAACCATCAGAATCTTCAAGATATATCAGATTACCATTATCATCATATTCCTTTTTCCACCATCTACCATTAGAAGTTTCTTGATATATCATATTATCATTATCATCATATTCCCATTTCCTCCATCTACCAGAAGAAGTTTCTTGATATATCTTATTACTATTATCATCATATTCCATTTTCATCCAATAACCATCAGAATTTTCTTTATATGTCTTATTACCCTCGTCATCATATTCTTTTTTCTGCCAAAACCCATCAGAATCTTCATAATATATCTGTTTAACCTTATCACCATAAATAACCTTTCCTTTAATAGTGATATTATCATCATAAACCTTTTCTTTAATATAGATATCAACACCCAATATTTTCTTCATTATGTATTCCTGGTCATCCTTTTCATCTATGGCAAAATCTTCCATAGATTTAAAATAAGGTAAATGAACATGTTCTGATATCTTATCCAACATTTTATAATGTCTATCAGATTTTTCTATTTCTTCCCTTAGTATTTTACGTATTAATCTTTTCATTTAAGATTTTATTTTTTTTACTTTTCGTTTTGATTTAACAAATATAAACCCAAAAGTTTTGTCATTTCTAAAATGTATTTCTATGACTTCCCCGAAATTAATAGATCTACTATGTTTACCTCTCATAATCCAATATTCATTATCACTAATGTTATATATTATCTCTTTCCTATTATTTTCTTTATCAGTAAACATTGCCTCAATAAAAAATTCAGAATAAAAATTATCATTTATAAAAATAGAATCTCTTATAAACTCTATTTTATTATATACCTTATTTGGTGTGAATTTATTATCAATAATATCTATTCGTGTACCACTTTCAAAAATCACATGTTGTGATTTTAAACTAAGACTTAAACAAATCCCGATTATTAGTATCAAATATTTCATAATATACATTTTTTTGTTATTCTATTATTATTTATTGGTCATCTTCATAAAAATCTAATACACTACCTAAAACCCAATTTGATAAATCATCAAAATTTACCCATATCGGTTTATTTTTATAAAATATCTTTAATTGATAATTAGGGTAATCAACATCATCAAGTTTAAATCGAATAAATTCTTTTGATTTTTTATGATATACCACATCTCCATATTGGGTTGTTTTTATTAAATTCAAATCTTTAATTATTTTTTGTAACATTTTTACCCCACCTACTTTCTCTTCTATTTTATCATACAAAATACTCTCATCTTCAATTTCTTCAATTAATTCTTCTAAACTACTATTAAATGTATTAACCACACTATCATATCCTTCGTCATCCAGGTAAGTATCACTATACTGACTATATAAGTCTATATCTCCGTTAATTTCAATATCTTTTAACTCCGAAAGACTTAGTAATTCATTCTCTTCTATAAATTCTAATAAATCTTCATAAGGGATGTGTATTTTATATACTGACGAACTATAATAAGAGTAATCAACTTCAAAATCATATTTTATTTCTTCATTGTATTCACCCATAATTGCCTCATCTCTTGCCCTACCTACCTCACGTTCATAATCCCATAAATAATCCCACATGATAGTCTCTAGGTTTTCACTTGGTAAAAAAGACGATAAGAATAACCTTATTTTCCCCTCTTCATTATAATCATCAGGGGAAGGAGGGGGTATACCTAATAAATTGGCGATTTTTTCTAATAATGATATTGTATCATCATTAGTATTTACATAATCAAATTCTTGTTCATCTTCTTCAGACCTAGACCCTTCATGACTCTGAGCCATTTGGTAAAATAAATAACTATTTGGATCACCCTCACTCATACCAGAAAAATATTCTAACCAATTTTCCTGATCCGTTGTGATATTTAAACCTTCATCATCAAACTCAAAACTAAAAATATCATAATCACTTCCCCAAACATCTTTTATGTTTTCATTTTCATCAAACTCATCTCTGTCATATTGTGACATTTCTATAATATTACTAATAACCTGAAATAAAGTGTTCCCTGGTTTTGATAACTCATCTTTTGTATAATCTAAACCTTTTCGTCCATTTTCTGACCATAGTCTATAAAATTGATAAATCTCAAGGTTACTATTAAAAACCCCCATTGATTTTAAGGCATCAACTATTAATTCTTTATCATATCTCTTATAGTAGGTGGTATTATCAAAATACTTTAATAACCCAATTTCTGTTTTTGTTAACATAGTATAGTTTTATTTTATATAAATATTATAAAAAATAAAAATGGGGAGTAAAATTACCCCCCAAATTACATTACAACCAAATAAACATTCATAATTTTAAAGAAAATTTTCAGAAAGTTCCCATAACATTTTATTGGTATTCAAATTTTGGTTAATAGATGTAATGGATCTACTTCTATTACTTTTTGTTTTCCCTTTTTCTTTTGGGGTTATTATGATAGTACCACCCTTTAACATGTTTTCCTGAACTCTATTAAAAACAGTCCATAGGTCGTTGCCTTTGTCTTCTCTTCTATTTATTTTTATTAGTTGATTACTATCAATTATTTTATCTTCACCCCATCTTTTAAAAGACGCAATTTTTGCGAATTCATGTTGTTGTGCATGTGTTAAAGACTTATCCATCATTTTCTGGACATTCCCAACAACTAATGGTATTCTATCGGTAGTGATTTTTATTACCTTCATTACTTGTTCTTGGTCAAACCCCTTGTGGGTTATCTTAAGTTTATTGAAAGTTTTATCGGCAATTACTAACCCATTACTACAAACTAATCTAAATAATCCGGCATGAAACTGGAAAGATGAACTCCCATCATGTGAATTTGTCATAACTATTTCTGGAAAAGTATCCCCAATTTTTTTTGAGATATTTTCATGTGTTGGGTTTCGGAATCTCAGAATGTGTTTTTTGTAAAGACTTTCAGATTCATAACCTTTTCTACTATTAACTTGTAGTGCCTGTGTAGGTAACCAACCCTCTTGACCTAATATAGATACAACTTCAGTTGTTGGTATGAATTTGTAGATGTGTGATAAGTGGTTGGCGTGATTTTGTGTTAAGGCCGAAGGACATCTGGCCTCAATTTGTTTTAAATTTAAATAATCCATGATTTTCAATTTTTATTGTTATGTAAATAATTAACTCTACATAAAGATAATATTAATTTTTAACACGAAAGAAAATTTTAAAAGTTTTTTTAATTTTTTTAAGAAAATGTTCTAATAAAAAGGTTGATTATTAAAAAAATAATATTTATAATTATATTTATGGAAGAAAAAAACTTAAAAAACGCAGTTATAAAATATTTACAAAAAGAAGGGATAGATAATTCTTTAACCCGGTTAAAAGAAGATTGTGAGGTTATTAAAACAGATAGAAGTAATTTAGATGATTTAATACAGAAATTAAGGGTGGCAATAATAAAAACTAACATTCATTTGTTAATAGATAAAATTCATAGAGGTGATTATGAATCAGTATTAAAAATATTAAACAACACAAGAGAACGTCAAGTTTTTTATGATTTTATTGAAATATTAGATGATTTGTTATGTGATTTTGAAAAATATTACCAAAATTATGATTTGATATATAATGAGTTATTAACATTAAAAGAGAATTTTGGTTTTAATGATCATAAACTTCATAAAGTAATTTCCGGTTTATTTTTAAATGATGATGAATAAAAAAAAATGAAAGATTTTAAGTTATCCAGTGAAGACATTGATGATTTTTTAGAGAATAAAAAATGGTTAATACATTCTTTAATAATTAAAGGCATTAAAAAGTGTATGGACGAAGGGTTAGATGAAATTATTATATTTAGAATTATTAACCTAAGTGAAGATTATTTAATGACAACTACCCTTAAAAAAGTGGAATGGGTGTCTAGTTTAAATAAATGTTTAGAATTTTATAAAGATATAGAAGAATATGAAAAATGTCTTGAAATACAAAAACTTTTAAAAAAAATAGAAGATGGAAATACTAAAACAAATTGAGGCGAAAAAAAAGATAGAAAAAGTTATCAATAGTTGTACTACTGACATACATGTTAAGTATACAAATAATTTTATAAAATTATACTATTATATGTTTGAAGATTATAATGGTTTTCATCATTTAAAAAGGTTATTAAAAAATAAAACATTAAAATGAAATATTATGTGTAATGGTAAACTTTATTTTAGATATTCTACTATGGGTGCCGGGAAATCTTTGGATTTATTAAAAACTGCGTACAATTATGAAGAAAGAAATAAAAAGGTAACGTTATTAACAAGTGATTTAGACAAAAGAAATGGTATAAAAAAAATTTCTTCCAGGGTTGGTATAAGTAGAGAATCATATATATTTGATAAAACAACTAATATATATGATTTTTTTATTAAAGAATGTGAGGGTTCTATATGTTTATTAATTGATGAATCACAATTTTTAACTAAAGAACAAGTATGGCAATTAACTGATATTGTAGATAAATTAAATGTTACTGTTATTGCGTATGGGTTAAGAAGTGATTTTAGAGGTGAACCTTTTGAGGGGTCTATTTTTCTTATGACCTGGGCAGATAAAATTGAAGAATTAAAAACTGTATGTGAATATGGTGATAAGGCCTCAATGAATATGCGTTTAAATGATGGTAAACCTATTTTTGATGGTGAACAAGTTATGATAGGTGGTAATGATACTTATTTACCTGTGTGTAGAAAATATTATAAAAAAAAGAAAGAAGAATGGTTTAATTAAAGATAAAATATTGTGGGTTTTAATTTAGAATAATAGTTAATTTAATAAATTTAATATTATGTATAGAATTATTTTAAATGTTTCAAAATTATTAGTTATAATAATTTTTTTGTTTATGGTCTTTTCTTATGGTTTTTATTTTAAAAAAGGAAAAAACAATAATAAAGAAAATAAAATGGCAATTTCACTTATTATTTGTAGTAAATGGGAAGTATATCGTGAAAGAGGTGATTTTTATTTAAAAAGAAAAAGATTTATAGGTACACCCATGACTGGTGAATTATTATCTAGGTGTGCCAAAAAAACTTATGAGACTTATGGTGTGTTTATACCTGTTGAATTGGCACTATCTCAGGCACAATGGGAAAGTGGTATGGGTAGGTTTGGTAGGTCACCAGTCACAAACCCTTTTAATTTGGGAGAATATTCAAATAAGACTGTGTTACGATATAAAACTATTGAAGAAGGTGTACAATCATACTATGATTTGATTGCCACTAACTATTTATATTATGGCAAAAGAACGTTAAAAAAAGTTTTTGATAGTAATTTTAGAGATAAAAATGGATATTGTTACGCAAGTAGTGACACTTATGGTGAAAGAATAGAAAAACAATATAATTATATAATAATATATATTAATAACAATTTAAAAAAATAAAAACAAAATGAAAAAAATTTATTTAATAAGTACAATAATCCTAATTTTTACTATTTTGTCTTGTTCTACACCTGACAAAACTACTTCTTTTGAATGTGACATAGAAATAATCCATACTGTTAGAAGTAGTGATACAATATCTATTGATTCAGTTTTAATAGATACATTATATAAAAAAAATTATGAAAAGATTAATTAAACGGATACTTAGGGAACATAAAGAATTTAAAAATAAGTTATTTAATCTTCTTAATTCTGGACAAGATGAAAACATTGATATGGTTAAATACCTATCAGAAGGTCAGGGTTATGATTTAAGAGATATATTAATCGAATACTTCCAGGAATATGGTCCACCTTATTTTAATATATTTAATATTCTTGAATTAACTGAAGAAGAACAGGAATTTATATTAAGTAAAATATATGGTAATATATCTATTGTCAAAACAGGACTCAGGGCATATATCTACGATGATAACGATAATGAGATATATGAAGAATATTCTGATGGTTTTTGGTTGAAATTGGAATATGATGATAAGGGTAATAAGGTATATGAAGAACGTTCTAATGGTTATTGGGAGATACAAAAATATGATGATAAGGGTAGAGAGATATATTTTGAACATTCTGATGGTTATTGGAGGAAAAGGGAATGGGGTTATAATGGTTATAGGATATATTATGAAAATTCTAATGGTGATATTGATGATAGAAGATAAAAAATTATGAAGAGATTAATAAAAAAAATACTAAGGGAAGAAATAGATAAGTCAGATAAACATTATCGTATGTTGGATATAATATCTGATCATGTTCAATTACCATATTTTGAATCAATGGAGGGATTGACCATATATGATAAGGGTGATCAGGAATATATAATGGGAAAGATATTGGGTAATGATATCAGATTTGAATATGATGTTGATGATGATATCAGATTTGAATATGATGTTTATGATGTACAGGGGGTTATGGTGTTTGAGGGGGATTCTGGTGGTTATGATGATAAGGGTAATATGATATATTGGGAAGAAGAATATGATGGTTATTGGGAAAAACGTGAATATGATGATAAGGGTAATGAGATATATCTTGAAACTTCTAATGGTTCTTGGTGGAAATATGAATATGATGATAAGGGTAATAAGATATATTATGAAGATTCTAATGGTTCTTGGTGGAAATATGAATATGATGATAAGGGTAATAAGATATATGTAGAACATTCTTATGGATGGTGGAAATGGGAATATGATGATAAGGGTAATGAGATATATCTTGAAACTTCTAATGGTTCTTGGTGGAAATATGAATATGATGATAAGGGTAATAAGATATATGAAGAAGATTCTGATGGTTATATTGATGATAATAGATAAAAAAATATGAAAAAATTAATAAAAAAAATACTAAGGGAAGAAATAGATAAGTCAGATAAACATTATCGTATGTTGGATATAATATCTGATCATGTTGAACTACCATTTTTCAAAAGTATGGAAGGATTAACGATATATGATGAGGATGATCAGTTATATATAATGAAGAAAATATTGGGTGATGATATAAGTATTGAAGGGATGACAATTTATAATGGAAGATATAGGTCTATATATGAAGAAACTTCTAGTGGGTTATGGGATAAAAATGAATATGATAATGGTAAACTGTTATATTCTGTGAATTCTAATGGTGATTGGGAGAAAAATGAATATGATGATAATGGTAATAAGATATATTCTGAAAATTCTAATGGTTATTGGGAGAAATATGTTTATAATGATGATGGTAATCTATCATATTATAAGTACTTTATGGAAGATGGTGTATGGGAGGAATTTAAATATGATGAAGATGGTAATAGTATATCTTATGGGAGTGATGATGGCGTATGGTGGAAAAAGGAATATGATGATAGGGGTAGAGTAATATATGAAGAAGACCCTAACGGTTGGATAAAACGTGAATATCTATATAATGAGGTAGTATACCACGAAGATTCTGATGGTGATATATATGATAATAGATAAAAAATTATGGAAAAATTAATACGTAAAATATTAAGAGAAGAAATAGATAAATCAGATAGACATTATCGTAGATTAGATATAATATCTGACCATGTTCAATTACCATATTTTAAATCAATGGTAGGGTTAACCATATATGATAAGGATGACCAGTTATATATAATGAAGAAGATATTGGGTAATGATATCTACATTGGGGGGTATAATACTATTTTACATTATAAATGGGGTAAAGAGGTCTATGTAGAAAATGATGATGGTTCTTGGTGGAAAACTGAATATGATGATAAGGGTAGTATTATTTATGAAGAAGATTCTGAAGGGGGGTGGGGTAGATTTGAATACGATGATAAGGGTAAAATGATATATGAAGAATATTCTTTTGGTATATGGACTAAATGGGAATATGATGATAATGGTAATAGAATATATTATGAACAATCTTCTGGTCATTGGAAGAAAACTGAATGGGATGATAATGGTTATATGTTATATTATGAAACTTCTGAAGGTGATATAATAGATAATAGATAATAGATAAAAAATTATGAAAAGATTAATACGTAAAATACTAAGGGAAGAAATAGAGAAATCTGATAGACATTATAGAATGTTAGATAAGATATCAGATCATGTGGAAATACCTTACGTTCAACAAATGAAAGATAAATATGGTGTGACAGACAAAGAAAGTCAAAAATATATACTTAAACAGATATATGGGAATGATATAAATTTTCTTGATAAAAATAATGATTTTGGTATTATTCACAATATCAGGGATACGGTCAACCCAAATTTTGCGGGTAAACTATTATATATTGAAGATTCTACTGGTTGGTGGAGGAAATTTGAATATGATGATAGGGGTAAAGAGATATATCGGGAAGATTCTAACGGTAATATATTAGATACTAGACCCCAAAAAATTTCACCTAGTGATTCAAAGGAAACCCCAAAAATTAATACATTAAATATAAATGATGGTAATTTTTCAAATAGTGTGGTAAAAGATGTTGTGTGGAGGGCTGGTAAAATTTTAGGGCAAGAACCAGGTGGTGGGATATGGTTTGGGGTAAACAAAGAAGACGTTGAAAACTTTACAAAACAAGTTAGAAATGAAATAAGAGTTGGTAAACCATATAAAATTAACTTACAAAACCCTTATTATTTTGATTCTTTTTGGCATGGTTACCTTGATAAACTAGGTTGGGATAAAAATAGTAGATTAAATTATAAGAAAAAATTAGAAAAACAGGGTTATGATGGAATGATTATCGGTGAAGATTGGTGGAATGATACTGGTGATGAATATGCGATTTTTTCAAAACAATATGTTGTTTTTGACCCTAAAAATGTTAAACCGTTGTTATGAGACAATACACAAAACAAAGGATATAGAAGATAAAAATTATGAAAAAATTAATACGTAAAATACTTAGAGAACATAAATCTGATAGACATTATAAAATATTAGATAAGATATCAGATCATGTTCAATTACCTTATTTTAAATCAATGGAAGGATTAACCATATATGAACATGATGACCAGGAATATATAATGAGAAATATATTGGGTAATGATATAAGTATTATAGGAAAGAGTATTCATGATGATAGGGGTAATAGAATATATTGGGAATTATCTAATGATAAATGGAGGAAAACTGAATATGATGATAAGGGTAATCTGATATATTATGAACATTCTGGTGGTTATTGGGAGAAACATGAATATGATGATAGGGGTAAACTGATATATTATGAAGATTCTGATGGATGGAAGAAATATGAATATGATGACAAGGGCAATAGAATATATTATGAAGATTCTAATGGTTATATAGAAGATTATAGATAAAAAATTATGAAAAAATTAATACGTAAAATACTTAGAGAACATAAATCAGATAGACATTATAAAATATTGGATAAGATATCAGATCATGTTCATTTACCATATTTTAAATCTATGGAAGATTTTGCCATAGATGAAAAGGATGACCAGTTATATATAATGAAGAAGATATTGGGCGATGATATCTACATTAGAGGGGGTGTTATTCATGATGATAAGGATAATGAAATATATTCGGAATTATCTGATGGTTGGTGGAGGAAATTTGAATATGATGATAAGGGTAATCAAATATATTTTGAAAAATCTACCGGTTATTGGTTGAAAGAAAATTTTGATGATAATGGTAACCAGATATATTTTGAAAATTCTGATGAGGAATGGGGTAGATTTAAATATGATGATAAGGGTAAAATGATATATGAAGAATATTCTGATGGTTATTGGGAGAAATATGAATATGATGATAAGGGCAATATAATATATTATGAAAATTCTACTGGTTTTTGGAAGAAAAGGGAATATGGTGATAATGGAGATATGTTATATTATGAAAATTCTAATGGTAGAATTATAGATAATAGATAAAAAATTATGAAAAAAATAATACGTAAAATACTTAGAGAACATAAGTCTGATAGACATTATAGAATGTTAGATAAGATATCTGATCATGTTCATTTACCTTATTTTAAATCTATGGAAGATTTTGCCATAGATGAAAAAGATGACCAGTTATATATAATGAGAAAGATATTGGGTAATGACATCTATATTAGTGTGGATGTTATTAATACCTATTACTATGTCACTAAGAGTGATGATAAAGGTAATCTGATATATTTTGAATATCCTGATGGTAGATGGAAGAAATGGGAATATGATGATAATGGTAAACAGATATATTATGAACATTCTAATGGTTTTTGGTATAAATGGGAATATGATGATAATGGTAATCTGATATATCTTGAAGATTCTTATGGTGATTGGGAGAAAACGGAATATGATGATAAGGGTAATCAAATATATTTTGAAAAATCTACCGGTTATTGGTTGAAAGAAAATTTTGATGATAATGGTAACCAGATATATTTTGAAAATTCTTATGGTTATATAATAGATAATAGATAAAAAATTATGAAAAAATTAATTAATAAAAAAGACACTAAAGGTAATCTTTTAAGTCCTATTTTACCAGAAAATATTAAAAATTATCTTATAGATATTGATGGTACAATTACTGAAGATATACCAAATGAAGAACCTGAAAGAATGGTTACCTGTAAACCTTATCCAGATGCCTTGGGAACAATTAATAAATGGTATGAAGAAGGACATCAAATTTGTTTCTTCACATCCAGGTTGGAAGAACATAGAAAAGTTACTGAAATATGGTTGACTTTTAATGGGTTTAATTATCATTCCCTATTAATGGGTAAACCCAGAGGTGGTAATTATCATTGGATAGATAATCATAAAGTTAAGGCCACACAATATAAAGGTAAGTTTAATGACTTGATCCGTAAAAATAAAGTTATTGAAGTTTTTAAAGATTAAAATTTAATAATTCTTTTTTTATTACTTCCCCTATTTTATTCCCCAATAAAACCGGTACGGCATTCCCTATTTGTTTATACATATTACTCATACTACCATAAAAAATAAAATCATCAGGAAATGTTTGTATGATCGCACATTCTCTCACAGACATTCTTCTCTCTTTATTAGGGTGTATTTCTGGTCCAGTGGCAGTGATAGTATCACTAGGTCTATCCCAATTACTAATTCTTAAGGATTGTTCAAATGTAACTGTCTTTAATTCTAACTCAGTTACTACCTTATCATAAGTTTCATCAAAATTAAGAATCTTTTTTAATTCCCACCAATCTTTTGGTTTTGGTATACTTCCACATTTATCTTTTCTAAACCAATGTCCCGCAGTATGTGTATAACCAAAATGTTCATCAATTTTCTTTATAGTCCACTTACTTTTATTCTTCCATTCTTTTAAATAATCACAAACCTTGTATTGGTTTATATTATACTTCCTACCCCAAAATTTGTCAGAAACATTTGTCCTGGCAATATGGTTGTTTATAATTTTTCCATTTAAATTAAAAGGGTTTTCCCTTGTTCTAATAGTACTTAAATACCCAACTACATCTTTTACTGTGACATAAGGTAGTGTAACGTTATTAAATAAATTAATGGATACACCATGTGTAATTTTGGGGAAGGGGTTTTTTAACCCTAATCTATTACCTATTATAATAACTCTTTCTCTATTTTGTGGGACACCATAATCTGATGATTTTAATAAACGATAATCAACATCATACCCTAATGACCGGAAATCATTTAAAATCATATTAAGTACCTCCCCATTTTGAATGGATAATAACCCTTTTACATTTTCACAAACAAAATATTTAGGTTGTTTGTCGGTAATTAATCTAACCATTTCTTTATATAGGAAATTTCTTTCATCTCCCATACTTCTTTTTTTATTCGCAATAGAAAATCCTTGACAGGGAAACCCACCAAGTAAAATGTCAATATCATTAGGGATATCTGAACTTAATATTTTCCTAATATCCCCATGTATTATATGATCGCCAATATTTTTTCTGTAGGTTTCAACGGCATCTTTAAAAAAATCATTTGCCCACACTATTTTAAAACCCTGTTGTATAAAACCTAAATCAAGACCACCACACCCAGAAAATAAACTTAATACTCTCATACTTTTCTAATCTTAGGTTTAATGATGTTTTTTAGTGTGAACTACGATTTTAAAATATATACTTTCGTTTCTTTTGTTCTCACATCTAAAATCTAAAAAACATCCAGGATTTATATTTTTTGGTTCTTGACTTTCAGATTTAAGTTTAAGGTCTTGTTTATTAATCTCTGAATAAACAAAGTTTTTGGCGTGTATTAAATCATTAAATGAAGTAATAAGTTTGTTTGTCTTTTCTTCTATGTTCTTAATCTCCACATTAAATATCATAATAATAAATTTTAAAAAATTAACTAATGAAACAAATATAGGTAAGAATAGTACACTCTATGTGTATATTAACATATTACCAACCAAAATGAAGAAATAAAGAAAATATTATCAATGTAACAATAACCATGAATAAAAAATCAGAGGTTAGAATGTTTTTTATAATTTTTAATAAGTTTTTCATTTCTTACCTAAATCTAAATACCATTCTTCTATGTTAGTAACAGAACGGTAACTTTGCCATAATTTCTGTGCCGCCTGGAAATGGTCATCACCTTCTATTGGACATTCCATTAAACAAAGACTTTCAGCCTCTTCCAATGCCCCCTCAAAACAGGCAATTAATTTTTTATCATGTAATCTTTCTAACATCCAACTAATGAATATTAATCCCTTTTCAGGGTCTGCCTTTATTATCTTTTCCATTTCTTATTTTTTAGTTATTATCTTATAACCTTTTTCCGTTCTTTCAAAATAATCTACTAAGTACTCACCACCAAACCCAAAAACCTCCATCCCTTCACTTAAATAAGGTCCGCCTGAAGGATCAACCATATTAATTATTTCTTTTGATGTTACTAATGGACCATATTTTTTCGCCAAATCAGTATAACCTGTATCAATATATTCATGTACCAATACCTTAAAATCTTCCATTAAAATATATTTCTTATCTTGTTTTTCCGGGTTTTTGAAGTGGTCATCTAAATATTGTTTATAGGCGTATGTGTAATCATTAGGCATACCAAATCTACAATATTCAAAATTACCTTCCCAGTGTATATTTCTTTCTTCATCTAATGTGAAAGTAAAAATGTCACCATATCTATTTTTATAAGTTTCAACTTTATTCATTTTTATTTAATTTTGAATACATAATTTCACTCATGGTATTTTTCACCTGTAATGAGAGATCATCAAATATCATTGTATATACTTTTTTTAATTCTGTTAAATGATATATGTCTATCTCATTATTGGTTTTCTCCAATACCTTGTTTATTAAACTAATCCTATTTTGTAACATAGTTACATATTCAATAAGGTTATCTATCAAACCCTGGAATATTTCACCATGTGTTTTACTTTGTTCTTCCATTATTTATAATTTTTAATATCATCAAAAAACATCGCCCCAAACCAACCTACAGAAAATATTATATATAATTCCATAAAAGTTACCGGGATATTATTTTTAATGATTGTTAATATAACAACAATAACAAAAAAATATAAAAATATCATTATTCTATTGTTCATATCTTAAATTTTATCTTTACCTAAAGATTTAGGTTTCTCAATTAAAATGTAATTTTTTGATATATCTTCCTTTATCTTTTGTTTGAAAAATAAAAAATATATTGTAATACCACAAAATAACCCAATAGTAAATGATGTAATCATTGATGTTATTACTACTATAATTATTATACCATCCATATTATTTAAAGATTAGAATGTGGGATCATTATGAAATAGTTCAACATAAAATTTTATAAATCTTTCATTTATATTATCGGCAACCCTAAATGTTTTATATAAATCATTATCACAGATCGCCTGTACAAAACTACCACCACCATAACTAACACCCCATTTAGTACATAAGATACTAACAGAAATATTAATAACATGTTCCCTTATTTCTTTAGGTACATCATGTACCGTAACATAAGGTAATATCTCTTTAACCCATTTACTATCTACATAGTTAGATACTTTCTCTTTTATCTTATCTCTTGTCATAACTTAAAACTTTTTTGTAATATTTACTATACTTAATCGGAAAAAATCCGTTTATCTACCACTTGAATAACAATTAAATCTATTTTAATCTTCTCATTGTTAATTTATAAGATAAATCAAACCCAAAAAGATTGTTACTTGTTACCCCTTTGGGACTTATTGTTGACCTCACACCAAGGTCATCTTTTATAATAATACCTTCAGGGTTTAATGTACCTTCGGCAACTCTTGCCAGTAACTCCCTAACTTCATATTCGTTAAGGGTAAATCAATCTTCTTTTCTTGAACAGATATATACAGTATATTTAGGTGGTACTATTCTAGATGTTAAGTCCTTTCTTTTCATTTTAAAATAATTTTAAATTATATCCTTCATTCATTTCAAAAATGTAGTTCTTTAAAGAAATAATAGCCTTTTTGTAATTTACAGATTCCTTAAATCGAAATCTTTCGTTTTCCTCATCTCTTTTTATAAGATGTGATGTGTCTTTATATATCTCCATTACCATATCTTTTAATATGGTTTCTTTTGA
>Ga0233414_10000239_pt1 | contig 23458 bp, 26 predicted proteins | sample Na_anoxic_10_MG_FD_189020 | JGI IMG/M metagenome (GOLD analysis project Ga0233414, IMG submission 189020) | Seawater microbial communities from Saanich Inlet, British Columbia, Canada - Na_anoxic_10_MG | ecosystem: Environmental > Aquatic > Marine > Inlet | place: Canada: British Columbia... | reverse complement strand
TTTTCACCAAATGGAAGGAGTTTGTATAGTTGAAGATAGTGAAGATGTAGAAGAAGAGTTTAAAAAAAAACTAATAGGCCTAGTAGAGTATTTGTTTCCTGGGTGTGAATATAGATTTAATGAAGATTATTTCCCATTTACAGACCCATCTTTAGAGATTGAAGTTAAATTCAATGGTAATTGGCTAGAAATAATGGGAGGAGGAATTGTTCAGAGTAAAATTATGGAAAATTGTGGCCTTAAAAATAAAAAGGCATGGGCTTTTGGCTTAGGACTTGAAAGACTTGCTATGATTTTGTTCAATATACCAGACATTAGATATTTCTGGACAACGGATGAAAGGTTTTTAAAGCAATTTTATTCTGGTGACATTGTAGAATTTCAAGAATATTCAAAATATCCTCCTTGCCATAAAGATATTGCATTTTGGCTAAATGAAAGTTATAACTATAATAATTTTTGTGAAATAGTTAGAGAGTATGGTGAAGATATAATTGAGGAAATTCAAAAGATAGATGAGTTTAGTCATCCAAAAACAAATAAAACTTCTCACTGCTATAGAATCACATATAGGTCTAATGATAGAAGTTTAACAAATGAAGAAGTTGACAATATTCAAATTAAAATAAGAAATACAATAGAATCTGAATTAAACTTAGAGATAAGATAATAAAATTACATCCTACATTAAAGCCTTTATCGTAATAGAAAAAGCATTTTTTTTTAAAAAATCATACTATTTATTGTTAATAATAATATAACAATAAATATGAAACTTTCAATAAGAGAAAATTTATCAAAATTCAACTTAATAAACGAAGGTTGGATGCAAGATTTAGAAGGTCAATACGATGAAGATTTGCTAATATTTGTAGGAAGAATGCTTCAAAAAATTTATGGAAGCGAAAATATAGAAAACCACAAATTAGCTCCATGGATTGCTGAGGTTACAAAAACATTAGGAAAGGCGCCTTATGACATTGATTCTAACAGCATGAAGAGTGCGGTTCATGCTTTTGAGTTGATTTTAAATTATATAAAATCAGAAAATGACTCAGAAGAAGCTATTTCAAACATAACTTCTAAAGACCCAAGAGCTGCTTATGCTTATGCAAAAGAAGAGTTAGAAAAAGAAGATGGACCAAAATATTCTGAAGTTATAGATAAAATGGTTGATGATGGCATTATAAGAGTGGTTAAAGAAATATCTGGAGGTAGGGTTTGGGTAGAAGTGTTAAATAAGTCTTTTTTCCATTCATCAGATGGTGGTAAACTTGGTATATCTTGCCAAAGAGGAAGTGGAGGAGACAAATTTGTGGGAGGAGCTTATAAAACATACACCTTATTGTCTAAAGGTGATAATGGTTATGAAACCTTAGCTTCCATAGCTATTGACACTAGCGATTCATCATTTAAAGAAATAAAAGATGCTGGTAATAAAGCGCCTGGTAAAGGACCAATAAGGGGTTTTGGAGATTTGGGTGAAGTTACTTTAGATTTTATCTTACAAGATTTATCTGACATTTATGAATATCACCCATGGGGAGAACGTTCTGTACCCACAGTGTGCCCTGGCAACTATGGTGGTGCAGGAACTTTTTGTTGGTGGCTAAAAAATAAGCCTAGTATTATTGAAAAACTGATTATAAATAGTAAAACATTAGACGCTATGGAGCCTTTAATTAGAAATGAAAAACCAGATTTCTTAGAGGCTTTGAATGTAGATTATGATGAATTATTACAAAACAACCCAGACCAATTTTTTAATAGGCTAAATGTTTATCTTGCTAAGATAAAAGATGGTTTAGTTGATTTGTTAAGTGATTTTAATTTTCAAGATTATGTAAAATCTTCATCTGGAAGGGAGGCATTACTTAAAGTTCTTCCTATTTTAATTGAAAATTTATCTTTTGATTTTTTTCAAGATAAAATATATCCTCACATTAATTTTGGAGCATTTCTATCAAAAATGAATAGGCCAACAGTTGAAAAGATATTAAGGTCTATAAGAAATAAGTTTGGGAAAAACACAAAATCATTTATTTCTACATTTGAGAAAATTTTTGAAGATTTTGTTGAAGGATTTGGTGGAGGACTTAAAGGTTTTGGTGCATTATCAACGCTTTTAAATGTTCCTAGATTAGACATGCATCAGAACTACAGAAAGGTAGATGGAGAAGTTGTGGCAAGCACTGAAAGACCTATGATTGACAGTGATGGAACTATGGTTACTGATTCACAGGGAAATAGACAAATGACTCTTGTAGATATAAAAGTTCCAGAAGATGAAAAAGTTTTAGGAGCAAAAAACATTAGAAATTTCTACAAAAAAAATCAAGAATGGATAAAGTCTCAAATGTCTGGTACAGATGAGGAGAAAAAAATTAAATATCTTAGATATATACTGTCCAATTCTAGTGCTCAAGCAAAAGAAAGTTCTTTAAAGAAAGAAAAAGATGATTTTATCGCACATTACGACAGTGAGTATAAAAAAGGAAAAACAAAACTCCCAGGAATATTCTCATATAATGTTTTAATAAACCCAAAAGTAGAAGAGTTGACAAATAAGAGTAAATTTAAAGATGGAACTAATTCATATATTTTTGATAAAAAAGAAATAAAATCTGATGGTTTTAAAAATTTAGTTCAAATATTTAAATATTATATTTCTAAGTCTAACTCGAAAGATTTGGGAAGAAAGATAGGAGACGCTATTTCTGCTATGGTTGATATCTTAAAGTCTTCTTCTGTTTCTAAAGAAGAAATAAAAGAAATTATATTTGATAAGTTTTTAATAAGTAAAATAGACAAATCATTGAATTATTTTTCAATAGCAAATTGGGCTAATAATTTAAATGTTTTTGTAAATGATGGAATCATCGATAGTGATGATATTTTGGAATTTCTAGAATCAGATAAAGTTAAAGAAATAGTAGGAAAAGAGTCAAAAAGCTCACCAGCAAAAGAAGCCGCTTTCAAAGATTTAATAAAAAAAATGAAAGCAAACTCTTTAAATGAGGGTAGTGTTAGAAAGTATATTACAGAGCTATTAGCATCTAAATATAATAAATAATTATGCAAGAAAATAAAGACGAAAGCCTAAAAGTTATTATAGAAAACAAAATGAATAATGGTATGTCTACAAAGCTAATAATGGCTGGTGTCATTATTGTTTTAATATTTATGAACTGGACTTCTTGTGAAAAAAGAAAAGAAGACAAAAGGATTTATGAACAAAATCAAGAAGCAGTTAAGAAAGAGATTATTGTGGAGAAAAATAAAAATGGAGAATTGCAATCTTCTATTGTTGCATTTGTAGGCAATAATAGAGAATTAAAAGATTATAGTAAAGAGCTTAATGAAGAAGTTAAAAATTTAAAAAACAGAAAACCATCAATTATAACTAAAATAAAAACTGTTTACAAAGTAGATACACAATATGTATATAATAACATTATAGACACAGTAGGGCTAAATAGGGATGAGTATAGATTGTCTTGGAAATATAATGGTAGTGATTCTACAAGGTTTTTAGAAGGAAATAGCATTTTTAAAGCCACTATTAATGGTAACAGCTTAAATGTTACGCCAATGTTTACCACCTTGACCAGAGATGAAATGCAATTAGATTTCGTTGTAGGTGTTGTAAAAAATAAAAAAACCAAATTTAATGAAATATTTATAACTCCAAAAAATGAGAACATAACAATAGGAAGTATGGAAGGGGCTATACTTAGTAAGTCAAAATTAGGAATAAATCTTTCTTTTTCTGCTGGATATGGCATTTATTATGGAGATAGTAAGTTTGGTTTAGCGCCATTTGTTGGAATAGCAATATCTAGGCCGATAATAAAATTTTAATGAGTTCAGACCTATATTCTAAAAAGTATAATATAAGATTTTTTCATTGTCCAAAATGTGCAATGACTTCAATAAGGCATTCTATTCATTGTGAGTGGACAGACACAAAATACATACCCAACGATTCTAAGGTCTTATTTGTTTATAGGGATATTTTAGATAGGTTTGTATCATCTTATTTTCAGATAAGGAAAACTTATAAAACACATCAAATAAAACATCTTAAAAAAGATTTTATTAGAGAAATTTCAGATGAACTTGTAATAAAAATAAAATTAAATCCAAATGATTATTTAAATGAAATAATAAACAATGGATTCTGGGACTCTCACCAATTACCTCAAATTCATTATGCAAACGAAATACTTGGAAGAAGTTATAAAAAAATAGATGACTTAATAATGTTTGAAGATATTGATGGTTATTTGTTAAATTTAGGTGTTGAAAAAAAAGAAAAGTTAAATATCAACAAACATCCAGAAAAAGAAGAGGTTTTAGAGTTTTTTAAAACAAAATCAAAAGAAATTAACTATTTATATAAAGACGACTTAGTTTTAAAAAAAATATTAAATGAAATCTAGAAAAAGGCTTATGAAATTAGCGGGCATACAAACAAAGGAGCCCGTAGTAGATAAGACACCTTCTGAAGTGGCTGCGGATGACTATTATGGAATGAATGATGAAGTTCAGTATGATAGCATAATAAAAGGGTTTGGCCACCTTATAAAGACAGCTAGAGAGTCTGATGAAAATGTCGAATCAATAGAAAGCATAAATAAGAGAGCTGCAAATTTATACCCAGGCAAAAAATATTATGGCATGCACGCTGGGGAGCGTATGATGGAATCAGTAAATCTTATAGAACAAATGAAAGATAAAGACATTATAGACCTATCTTCAATCTTAGATTAATCTTTTAAATTTCCCGTATCTATTATAACTTCTGAGTCCACTTCAGTCATTCCAATTTGTTTTAATGTATGATTTATACATTCTTTTATTACATCTATAGAAGCGTGTTTAAGTCCCTGAGAGCTAGCATCGTCATTATGCCATTCGGCAACCCTATTATAAACAAACTTAATTAAATTATCTATATCTATTTCATTAAGTTTTTTTTTATTTGCTTTACTTTCTGATTTTTTCATTTGTTTATTTTTATAAAATTTATTTTTCTAATTTAACTTCATCTATTTCACTGCAGTTTGGCACTTCTACTTCTAACACTTCACTATACTGGTCAACCGTGTTTTCTCTAATGAAAATTTCTATATTATTAAAAAAGTTTTTCCCATTAATTTTTTTTATAAAATCTTTGTAATTTTCAATAAACAAATTAAAGCTAATATTATTATTAATATCAAAAAAAGCACTTAAATATTTTTTGCTTTGATTTTCTTTATATGGCAAAGTTTCAATAGGTCTCAAATTCATATCTCTATACGGTATAAATAAGTGAGAATTGTTTTTACAAATATTTGGACATTGATTTTTTAAATCATTAAAATAATTAATAGAATGAGAAAAAAAATTATTACATTTATTTTCTAGCAATAAATTAAGGTTAATTTTATTGAAATTAGTTTCTGGACTTATATTTATGTAATGAATTAAAACGTTTTTCATTTTATTAATTTTTGCTAATATATAAAATAATATGATAATAATCAAGTTTTGTTTTTGATTTTATCTAAATCTACTTTAAATATTACATTCTTACTTTTATTATATTCTTCTACCCATATCATCGGAATGCCAAAAGTGTTTCTAAAAGTTATTTTTTTATATTCTGTATTTTTTTCTTTATTTAGTCTTTTTAACTCTGATTCTTGACCTAAGTTATTATATGTTATCTCTACATTATATATATCACCTTCTTGAATTAATTTATTGTCTATGTATTCGTTTTCTTTTGTTAAGCTTTGAAATAAAACAGTTTTATAATTAGATTTATTGTTTTTAGAGTAAATTTTACAAACTCTAGTATCATCATCATCATCATATTTATAAAAATATTTAATTTCTACATTTTTTATGTGCACAAATAAAACCCTTCCAATTTTATCATATTCTATTATATCGCAATATTTATTCATACACATATAAATATTAAACTTTTAAAGTATTCACTTTTCCTCAGTTTTATATATAATAATAAAATATTGAAAGAAAATATTAAAAATATCATATCCACTGCATTTTCTCATTCTATATCATTAAGTGTGTTTAATTCTGAAAATAGAGAACTTTTACCAGAAGGTATAAGAAAGTTTTTTTTAAAGAAAATAAATCCTAATACCATTAATGATAGAGAGTTAATAAAAAATGTAGAAATGCATAATTTTATTGATTGGAAAATAATGGATAGAAAAAAAGTTATAAGAATAATAGCTAGAGATGTAGATTTGTTAGATAGAATAGATATGTTTAGCTATAATTTTTCAACCACTGAATTGTATCCTATATTTTTACAGTATCCTGAGTTAATAAAGCAATTTATAAATAACTTTGAAGAACTAAGTCCTTTAGAGATAATAAAACTTTTAGAATGTAATTATGACTTAATTGATGAAATAGATATAACTAGCTATAAATTTAACAAAAAAGATACAATAGAAATAGTAAAAAAGTTTAGAAATTCTAAAAAAATAATAGAAAGAATAGATTTAAGTATATTAGACCACTTCTCTACGAGAAACCTCATTTGTCAGACTGGGGTTGACTATATAGATAGATTAGATATAAAGTCACTGAAAAATGCTGATTGGATAGAAATATTAAAACAACATCCTGATTTGTTAGATTTTTGTAATTTAAAAATATTTGAAAATAATGATTGTTATTTATTAACTAAATTAGCACTAATGTTCCCAGAACTATATTATTTAATACATGATAATATAGATAAAATATCTCCTTTAGGTTGGGAAAATCTAATAACAGAAGATTTAGAAAAGTATCAAGATATTTGTAAGTGGGAAAAATTTAATGAAACAAATTGGAATAATATTACAAGAAAACATCCTTCATTAAACTATTTAAAACAAAAATATTTTTTATTTTAACTTTTCATCTATAACAGAATCTTTTGAGTTTTTCTTAATTTTACTTTTCCAATTTGAAAGTATGTCTATTGTTTTGTCTATATCTTTTATGGCATCATTATAATCATCATCTTCTATCTTTTGCAAAAGACTTTTTGAATTGTCCTTAAAATCTCCCTTATAGTCATCCCAAGATTTTGTGCTATTCTTTGTTATTAAATCACTTTCATCTATACCAGACAAAGTTTCTCTAACTAACTCTCTTATTTCATCAATATTAATATCCATTATAATATGTTATTTCTTAATAAATATTACAACTTTTTATTATTAGTATTGTTTTTTAAAAATTTTTTTATATATTTGCTCTGTCGAAAGAGATATAATGTTCATTGAAGTTGTAAAAAGAAAATAGATTAAAAATTTTTTAATTTTTGTTTTGATTTTAAGAAAAATGTTTTTAAATTTGAATCATCGAAGTTCTTTTAATATATGCCCAGTTAGCTTAAAAGCAAGAGCGCTCGCCTGAACAGCGAGAGGTCTAACGAATCGCGTCGAGATTGGGCACAAATGGTAAGATAGCTCAGCCCTGGTTAGAGCAGCTGCCTGAACAGCAGTGTGTCGGGTCAAGAGATTCTATTTATAGAAAATCTTGTATATCCTCGGATATGGTTCAAATCCTCCTCTTGCCACTATAGTAGTGAGTTATGTCAGAGACTAGCTTAATGTTGAGTGAACTACAACAGCTACTATTATTATATGCCCAGTTAGCTTAAGAGCAAGAGCGCTCGCCTGAACAGCGAGAGGTCTAACGAATCGCGTCGAGATTGGGCACAATAAATTGACTTGATTATTATAGCTTAACTTCTACGTTAATCTTTTCAATTTGATTTGTAAAAATCCCTAATCATTTATGTGATTGGGGATTTTTTTTTAATATTTATTTAAAAATTAATATATGCAAAATATAAAGTTAGAATACGTATGGATAGACGGAAACAAGCCAACATCAGAATTACGCTCAAAAACTAAAGTAATAACATTACCAGATAATGAAAAAATACACCTATCAACCCTGCCAAAGTGGAGCTTTGACGGTTCAAGTACACAGCAAGCAGATGGTAATGATAGTGATTGCATATTAAATCCAGTATCATTTTATAAAGACCCCTTTAGAAAAGGTTATAATTTCATTGTAATGTGTGAAGTTTTAAATCCAGACGGCTCTATTCACAACTCAAACACAAGGAGGGGGTTGGAAGAAATTAATGAAATTAATTTAGAAGAAAAAGCTTTATTTGGAATAGAGCAAGAGTATATATTATATGAAAATAATTTTGAAGATGTGGAAAAAAAACATTTTTATGGATGGCCAAAAGACATTTCTAGCATGCCACCACAAGGAAGATATTATTGCGGAGTTGGAAGTGATAGAATTATAGGAAGAGATATAGTAGAAGAGCATTTAGACATGTGTTTAGAGGCTGAATTAGGTATAACTGGTATTAATGCTGAAGTTATGGCTTCACAGTGGGAGTTTCAAGTTGGAACATTAAGTCCACTCAAAGTTTGTGACCAACTTTGGATTGCTAGATGGATTCTACATAGAGTCTGTGAAAAATATAATGCAGTTGCGACATTTCACCCAAAGCCATTAAAGGGAGATTGGAATGGTTCTGGAGCTCATGTTAATTTCAGTACAGATAACATGCGAAAAAATGGTGGAATAAAATTTATAAATGAAGCATGTGAAAGGCTTTCTGAAACTCACGAAAAACACATAGAACATTATGGTGCCCACAACGAGGAGAGACTAACGGGAGACCATGAAACTTGTGGAATAGAAACCTTTAGGTACGGAGTTGCTGATAGAGGAGCTTCAATTAGAATACCAAGACAAGTGGCAGAAAAAGGTTATGGATACTTAGAAGATAGAAGGCCTTCATCAAATATAGACCCTTACGTTGCTTGTAGAGTTATTATGGAGACTGTATGCAATAAAGAGGAGTTAGTCTATTAGATGGCTACTATAGCATCTGGATAGACCGTCTGAATCGTACCAGCCAAATCTCCTTGATACCATTCTATATTTATATTATTTTTAGCAGGTATAGAATCATCTTCACCAACATGCTCAATTGTACCCCTAGATAAGTCTGATATTTTTTCAACAAACATACCAGTTGTTACTGAAACTTGTTCATCGCTACCTCTTTTTTTTATTTTAAGACCACCAGTATCTTGTGCCTCTTCTGATTCAACTAAAACTTCTCTAACTAATTTTCTTACTTCATTTTTCATAATTAAATCATTTTTATTTTTTGCCGTTTCTTTTATTTGGTCAAAATAAGCAAAATCTACCCACATATTATCTGTGGTTGTTATTTTTGCCCTTTTTACTGGGGCTATTTTACCACCATTTTTACTATAAATATCTTCTGAATTAAAATTGACTAACCTTATGCCAGGAACTATCTTTTTTATTTTTGCTATAAATTCCCCCTTTTTCTTTTCGCCTTGGTATGATTTGTACCAAGATTCAAATTTCATCCAATATCCTACTTTAATTTCTTTTTTATTTCCCAAAACCTCATCACCCTCAATACCAGAAGTTAAATCTTCTAAGTCAGCATAATTAATGTTATTAGCAACATTTGTTATTTTTTTAATATTTTCTTCATTAGGCATATTTCTGCCAGGAAATAATTCTTTCCACATAATCATCAGTCCTCCTGCCCCGTCATCCACATAAGACTTAACTAGCTTAAAGAAAGTAAATTGTTTTTTTGTTTTTGATGGCATAATAAATATATTATTTATAAATAGTTTTTAATATTTAATTTTTTTATGTTATTTTTGTATAAATTAATTTTATTAAAAATGGACTATAAAGACTATCAAAATCAAAGCAAAAGAACTTGCCCCAAATTAAAAGACAACTTAAGAGAAGGGCTGTCAGATGAGTTACATATGGTAATAGGTATATCAACCGAATCTGGAGAGCTTTTAGACGCATATAAAAAACACTTTGCATACGGTAAAGATTTAGACGTTGTTAATGTCGGAGAGGAGATTGCAGATATAATGTGGTACATATCAAATCTTTGTAGAATTAAAAATATAGATATAGAAGAAATTATGCAAAGAAATATAGAAAAGTTAAAAGCAAGATATCCAGAAAAATTTACTCAAGAAAAAGCTTTAAGTAGAAACCTTGATGCTGAAAGAAATATTTTAGAGGGAAATAAAGATTGATTTGTAATATTTTAGTAATAATTTCGTTAATTTATTAAATATACTAATATGACAAAGTTTAAATATAATTATATAGCTCACATATGTGATGTACACAGCGAAACTCACGGGAACGTTCCTGAACTTTCAACAAAACACATCCCACATTTGAAAGAAAATCAAACCATGAAACTGTTTCGTAAAACCAACAAAACAGTTATTAAAACATTTTCAAACCATAGAAAAATGTTTTTTTGTAGATGTGGAGAGTCTTCTGAGATAAATGGCGAAATAAATAGCGTAGTTAATAATGACAATAAATATAATTTAAAAACATATAAAACTCCTACTTCATGCAAAAAGTGCGGAAATGTTGTTGATAAAAAAAGTACAATAGAATTAAGTAGACAATTTTTTGACAATAAGACTAAATTAAATTACTGTTGTTTTGAAGATGAAAATAATCTACAACTTGTAAAGTTTGAAGAATTTACTGGGATTAATATGTCTTCAAAAAAAATTTTTAGAAAAGAATACAGGTCTTCATTAGTTTATAATAAAAAAAGTAAACGATTTTATTATTATGATTCTAGACGCAGTTTCTCTAAAGTTGTAGGAATCGGCCTCTTTAAAATAAATGAAGTTTTAGGAGGGTTTATTGAAGGTATAAAATTAAATACAAAAATTTGTTATAATAAAAATAATAAAGTTAATTTAACTAGAGATGTTAAAAAATCTTTAGTAAATCCATTAAATAAATTTTCTGATTCATTATTAAGACTAATAGATAAAAGAGATGAAAAAAGGTTATCTTCATATTTATACGAAATTAAGCTAGCTGACTTAAAAACAACAAATAGCGATAGCTCTACAATTATGTTTAGTGACTATGGAGATACAAGAAAATATTATATTCAAAATTTAATTATATTATTTTCAATAATTCAATATCCTTATTTATCAAATATATTGTTTAATAAAGGAATCACAATTTACAATAGTGTTTTGCACGACTCTCCTTCGGTGAGTTATTTTAAAAAAGACAAACCAACATCTCCAATAGAAATAATAAAAGAAATGTCTATTGGAAACTTAATTCTTAATAGACGTTTGATTAGAGCTGAATTAAAATTTTACACAGATAAAAATTTAAAAGAATTAAAGTCATTGTCTAAATCAGAAATTGATAAATTGGAAAATAATCGTGCAATAACAAACGTATTAATAAGATTGCATGAAATGAGTTGCTTAATAAAAAAATACAAAAAAATATCAGTTCCAAATGTAATATATAAAAACATTATTGACGATAAAGTGTCTCCCATTAGTTTTGTAACTTTATACATATCATTAATACAAAATTCTATATTTAAAAAAGAAGAATTAATACACTTAATCAATAAATACAATATACCATTACTTAGTGAGGTTATTATAAACTTTTCTGGCTCTCACAATTATGGACATCCTGCGATATTGCAACATGATGATGTTTTAAGAGAAAAGACAAATCATTATCTTAAGTTATTTTCAAACTTTAATTCATCTCTTGAACAATTATTTGATGAAGAAATTACGCCTTCAACAACATTCTATAATGATACCGTAAGGATGTTGGACATAAGGAATCAATCATTAAAAAGTTTTTTTAAAATAAAAAAATGGAATGATATTGTAACTTTACATGATGAACTTTATACATTAATTAATTTAGAAAAAATAGAAAAATTTAATGAAGGAATAAGAGAGTTTTCTGAAAAATATCATAAAATAAAAAGTTCAGAAATAAACAATATAACTTTTAATTTAATAGATGATGTTGTTTCTTTAGAGAAAGAGTCTAAAATTATGAATCACTGTGTAAAATCTTATGCAGAATCACTTTCAAGAGGTAGACACTTATTGTTTTCTGTAGTTGACAAAACTACTGGTGACAGAGCTACTTTAGATTTTTATAATTTAAAATCCAACTCTTTTGCAAGCTTTCATGAGATAGCAGAACAACAAGGTGTAGAAATAAAGGATTCTTGGAACTTTAGTCAATTAAAAGCTAAATATAATAGAAAAACAACAAAAAGAATAGTTGATACTTTAAGTGTTTTTTGCAAAGAAGTGTTAGATAAAAATAACATAACATATAGATTAGATGTTAATAACTATGATTTAACATTAAATCCTAATAAAACAAATTATGGAGAAATAGACTACCCCAATGCCGCTGTTGCCGCAGGTGCTCATGTTCACAATGACATTAATCACATAATTAATGAACACAATAATGGCTTGGATGACGATTTACCTTTTTAAGAAATATAAAATAGAATTATTATGAATGAATTAAAAAAAGCACTTAACGTTAAGCTTCTCGTAATAGGACACAAAAGACATGCTAAAGATACTTTAGCCGAAATATTTAGAGATAAATTTGGTCTTACTTTTGAATCTTCTTCTCAAGCAGCAGCAAATATATTTTTATATGATTTACTAAAAGATAAATATGGATACAAAACATCTGAAGAATGTTTTGAAGACAGAGTAAATCATAGGCCAGAATGGTACAAAGCTATATGCGAATATAATAGAGAAGATAAGGCAAGGTTAGCAAAAGGAATATTGAAAAGAACTCAATGTTATGTCGGAATGCGCGATAGAGATGAAATAGAAGAATGTTTAAGTCAAGGCTTGTTTGATTTAATTATCTGGGTTGATGCATCTGATAGATTGCCATTAGAAAGCTCTTCATCTTTTAATATAGATAAATCATGTGCTCATATTATCATAGAAAACAATGGAACTCTTGAAGAGTTTGAAGAAAAGGCAATGAGATTAGGAAAGGTTATTTTTAAATAATTTTTTTATTTAAATAAAATTAATTAAATTTGTATAATAAAATAAATAAAATAAATAAAATGGAAATTTTAATGAGCCCTTCCCCAATGACTGAACCAGCTCCTGTAAAAGAGCCTGGCACTAAACCTGCAGAACCATCAACAGTACCAGACAAAGGTGATGACCCTTGGAATGTACCAGAACCATCAGTAGAACCAACACCAAAAGCATAATAATTAAAAAAAACAAAACTATGGCAGTAGCAGAATTAAGAGAAGTTAAAGACTTTAGAGAAAATTTAGGGGAAAATATTAACGTTTTACCAGACAGAGAGATTGTGAATAAACTAAACAACAATCAACACCCATTCAATTTAAATGAATTCTTTTCCCATAATCCATCAGCACTTTCTGCAGATGAATTTAAGAGGTGTTTAGAATTATACAATAGAAGATGTCCAAATGGCGGAGACCCAACTAGAGCTATGACTTTAATGCAAGAAATTATGCTAACAGAAGACCCAGATAAGGAAATTCTTCAAGATATAGCTATTGACTTAGTTAAAGAAATGTATAATGTGCCAGACAGCATAGATTTGAGAGGTATGATTCAGCAAAAAGATGTCGAAGAAGAGTGTGGAGATATGGATGATGATGAAGAAAGTGAAGAGATTTCCGATGAAAGAAAAAGTGAATTACAACATTTTGTAGAAAAAAGAAGAATATTAAACTCTATAGTTCATGGGTGCGCAGTTCACCAGTGGACATCTGCATATTATATTGTAAGCGATAGATTAAATGAGGTTAATCCACAATTAATTGATAAATATAATGAAGTTGCAGCTTTAGTAAATTATTGGAATTGGATGTTTTATTTTGAGCCAATGTTTGAAATGGGACAAAAACCAATGCTACAAGGTATAAATAAAGTTAATGTAAAAGAAAAGAAGATTGAAGCTTACGGAATTAATTTTCCAGTATTAATTCATGAACTTTCAAAAGGTGTTATTGATTATATAACAACTGCTGGAGTTCCTAATGAGGTGGATGATGGAGTTACGCCAGAAGAACTTAAATACATATATAGTGAAGCTGACAATTATGCACATGAACAATGGCATTACTTTTTTGGGCCAACACTATGGAGAGCAATGCTTGAAACTGCAGATGTAGGAAGTAATCAACTTATTCCTATTATTAGGAAAATGTCAGAAATGACTTATGAAGAACTTTCAGAATTTTGCAATAATATAGTTTTTTATCCTGAAGAGTTTGGCGTTGAAGAAATGTCTAAAATAAAATAAAATTCTTTAAATAAATTAAAAAAGAGGATATTTTATATCCTCTTTTTTTTTGTTTTAATTATCTATTTATTATTAAACTACATTAATAATGCAGAAAAAACTTAGAAAAGTAATAAGATTAATTCTAGAAAAAGAGTATATAAAAGAAAGTATAGAAGAATCTCAAAAGAAAAGGCTTGTATCTATATTAAATTCTCTTGAATTCAAGGATGATATATTACAGGCTGGTGGTGAAATATATGCAGTTGGAGGCATTGTAAGAGATGCTATAATGAATAAGCCTAGTGATGATTTGGATATAGTTGTTAGAGGCGTGCCTTATGATGAGCTTTATTCAATACTTTCTAAACATGGAAAGGCTACTGACACTTCTCACGAAAAAGAAGAGGGCGATAAAGATTTCGGTTCCACAAAATTTGTATCCAGCAACCCAGAATATATTGAATATCTTGCATCAAATGGTGTTGCTAGAGACATAGATGTAATGCTACCCAGGAAAGATGCGAAAGACCCAAATATAAAAGGTCATAAGGGAATTAAATCTGATGTTAATCCAATGTACAGTATAGAAGACGATTTGGATAGAAGAGATATTACTATCAATGCTATTGCAATGGATTTAGATGGTAACTTAATTTCAAAAGGAACTGGATTAGATGACATTAAGAATGGAGTGATAAAGGCTGTAAGTGAAGATGCCTTTATTGAAGACCCACTAAGAATGTTAAGAGCCGTTAGATTTAATGCTAGATATAATTATGGTTGGGATGCCAACACTATTGATTTAATAAGGAAAAATGCACATCTTCTTGCAGATAAGTCCGAGTTACCTAAAGAGAGATTTTTAATAGAGTTTGAAAAAATGATAGGAAAATCAGATTTAGGTCGTGCTATTAAATTGTTGGTTGAACTAGGTATGTATGAAGCTATATTTGGAATAAAATCTAAAATTAATGATTATGACAAATTCAAAGATGCAAGAAATGTTGCAGAATTTGCATATATGATGTTTGAGGATGAGCCAAAGGAATCTATAGTCAATTTAGTAAAAAATAATATAACCAACAATAAGGATATAATTTCTTACATACAAGCTATAATACTTTATAAAGACAAAGTTAAAAATAAAGATATATCAGACTTAGAAAGAGTTGGTAATTTGTCTAAATTATATAAATTATCAAAAGATGCAATGTTAAACTCTGACCTTATAAATGATGAAGATAAAATAATAGTAAAAAAATTAGATTCAGGCTTAATACCAAAAGATGAAAACTCTTTGGCCTTTAAGGGTCAAGAGTTTGTTAATCATATAACAAGAAAAGTTTTAGACCATTTTGGAGATTTTATAAATAAAAGAGATGGAATTAAGATGGGAAAAGCTAAGAAAGCAGCCCTTCAAGCAATATATGCTGAAGAAATACAAAATAATTCTAATGAAATAAAAGATTTTCTAGAAAACAATTTAGATGAGTGGCTATATTAAATTTCCACCTTTAGAATATCCCTCATAAATTTTTGGTCTTTCTCTACCAAACTTTCTAATCATCAATCCAGAAAATGAATGTGCCTCATTCTCTTCATTAGAACCATCATCACCAGAGTTGTCATAAAGTCTATTGTCTAACATTTGTTTCATGTGCATAAGCTCATGAGCTACACTTCTCATAACGTCTACCATATGTCTACCTTTACAATAAATATGAATATCGTGATTGTTAGGGTTATATGATGCAGTAGTTCTTAATTTTTTATCCCTAGTGCCTCTTAAATAAATTTTAGTAGGCAAATCAATATCAGCATTATTACAACAAAACATTATAAATTCCTTAAAATCTTCTGAATTTTGCCCATGCTCATCATTTATATTTTTTTCTATAAATAAATTATGATTTTTTGAAATTTCTTTATTAGTTACTATAGATTCATTTAAGCTAAACGCAGGATTAGATAAGTCTATTATAAAATTCGGACCATTAACAGATACATTATAACCTCTCTCTAATGCTGCTCTTTGAAAATCTTTCTTATCATAACCATCAAAATTAGAAATAGGAACATATATTTTATCTTTATGCAAAAATACACTACTAGCACTTTCTTCATCTAGACCCATTCCATAAAGTATATTAGATACATTTTGCAACTTTTGCTTATTGTCTATTTGAAACATTTCACTATCCACCTCTGTTTCATCTATTTTTTCTGGTAAAGACTTAAAGTCCGTATCATCTGAAAATTCATTAGCCAATTTTTTCCATTTTTTACCCTTCTTTCCTGATTTGTTTGCCATAGCATAAAAATATCTTTGCTGAGCTTTGGATGCAAATTTTTCTTCAATTGTATTTTCTCCAAAATATTTTTCCCACAACTCTAACGCCTTAATCTCATCAATCAAGCCGCAACTACCAAGTTGAGAGTAATATGTACCATTTTCATCTAAATGTTGCAAAGCTATAGTAATAGCCTTTTTAGGGTCTTCTGTATGCTCCATTTCAACCATCTGTCCAATTTCAACTTCTCTAATATCATAATCACTAGGGCTAAGCTCCTCTTCATTTTTTGCAGAAATTTCGTCTTCAGAAAGTAAAGTATCTCTTTCTGAAAATCCCATATCCATTCCATCTCCATAAGAATTATCATCAATTTCAATACCTTTATTTTTCCATTTATTTAACCAGTCATCCATTGAAGAGTGAAATCCTTTTGAGTTAAAAAATTCATTTATTTGATTTCTAATAGACTTTCTAATAGATTCATTAATATCTTTTTCAACTCCAACATAAGCTCTAACTTTATCATAACCCATTTTTTCTAAAGCCCTAACTCTATGAACTCCATCAATAATATAGCTTTCTTTATAGTCAAATATTATTGGCGGATAATCTGGGTTGAATTTTGTTTTTTTAATATAAGAATCTACCTTATTTTCATTATAGTCATAATCTTTTTTATTAAGAGTTGACATCGGTATTTCTTCTAAGGTGTATGTTGGATACTTTAACACCTTTTCACTTATTTTTTCTTTTTGAGAATCATTTTTAAATTTAATTTTTCTTAATAATTCTTCAGATGTAATATAATTTTTATTTTCATCATATTCATAGGTGGAGTTGCTTTCTTCGTTTATAGAAAGAGATTTGTCATAAGAATTTCTTACCGTATCAAAAAGTTTTCCAATAAATCCATTGTTTCTCAAATACTTGAATACTAAATTTTCTTCAGAGAATTCACCAGATTCAGCAAGTCCAGATTTTCTCATTTTTTTTATTTTTTCCTTTAGCTTTTTCCCTTCAGATTGAGATTTTTCTAAATCTTTTATAGATTCTACTTTTTCTATTTTTTTAACAATTGATTTTATTTTGTTTTTTATAGATTTTTTATCTATTTCAGGATTTTCCAAAGAAGGCTTTTTTAGCCACTTATCATACTTTATACTATAAACAGCGCCCATACCATCAGTTGGAGCATCTATATCTTGCGCATAAGGCTCAACGTCAAAGCCTTTAATTTTTATATCATGCTTTGAGAGCCAATTGTCTTTTTTTGCATCTACATACTCAAATGCAAAATCTTTATCTTCACTTATGTCACTATAGTCTATAAGTATATGTAAATCTATATCACTAAAGTTAGTCCAATTATAATTAGCTAAACTACCAGTAAACCATATGTCTACTATTTTAGCATCTACTTTAAGTGATTTATGAAAATCTTTCGCTATAACTTTAAGTGCTTTATGTATTTTAACTCTTAAATCAGTTCCGTTCCAAATATCTTGATTTAAGTTTTCGTGAACATATTTTAATGGTAATTTTATACTCTTTGAAGAGCCTTCTTTTAACCCTTTATAGGCTGCAAAGTATTTTGCAGGACCTTTAGAGTTTCTATATTTTCCGCTTTTTTTAGATGTTAGAGAAACTGTTCTGGGTGTGCCGCCTTTTTCGTTAATAATATTAACAGATTCTTTTATAGTTTTCTTACTTGAATTGTATAATGACATATCAAGTATAAATATGCTATAAAAATAGAATTTTAATACATTGACAAATGTTTTGTTATTACTATAAAATTTTAAGTTTTATAAACTTTAAAATGCTTTTTAAATTTATTTCTGTTTATTAAATACATTTTTGTATCACTCCCCTTATCTCCTCCTGTAACTTCTCTAAAATCATTAAGTTCAATTAGTTTTTTTAGATTATCCATTTTTATATTCCAAACCTCATCAAGTTTAGGGATATAATAAACATAAAACTCAGCTTCAGTAACAGAAATCCCAGAAAGCCTTCCATTACACTCAAATTCTACAACAATATTTCCAGTATCTCTAAGGGGAGATAGTAGTACGTCAGTTTTAATTTCGTATTTAATTTGCCTACCTTTAAAAGACATCAATAAATCATATTTATTATCCTTATTATCAGAAATGAAATTATAACCTATATTTGTCATAAATTCTGCAATAAACTCCTCACCTTGTTCTCCCGTTAATTTATCTTCTTTAAAATTATATTTTCCATTTTTTTCAGACAGCTTTTCCATATATAATACAATATAAGAAAAAAAAACTAAAAAAAAACTAAAATTACTAAAATTATTATTTTTTCAACAAAGGGTTATTGAAATTTAGGAGTTGCTTCATTCTATCTAATTCTTTAGATAATACTTTTGCCTCTTTAGATTCGTTGATAAATTCTTCTGGACTTACTGGTTCAAATTCTATTTTAATAAACTCTGGCTCTTCTGAATCTTCTGACTTGCAAGAATCGCAGCCACAATCACACTCATGAATAATTTGCTTATCTTCCTTTAGATGTAAGTTTATATTTTTTTCCCTAGAAAGCTTTTTCGCTTCAGAAATAATAAAATTTTCAAATTTTTTATTTATAGAATTCATTGTATGCAAATTTTAATAATAAATATGTAAAAAAAATAAAACCTTAACATTACATACAATCTTTAACTTGTTTCTCAAAAAACTTTAAATGAGAAATAAATGCACTTTCTATAGATTCATTTATATTATTAGGCAAATCAATTGACATCATGTGTTCAGACTCAAGGTCCTTAAGTGTATTTAATAAATCTCCAACACTTTCTTCTGAAATGTCATTTGATGGTTTAATTTTTTTTGTTGTTGCGTAATATTCTAATATACACTTTATTAAATTTATGAACTCTATAGTTTTAGAGCCTGTGCCATTTGTGTTGTTCTCCATTTTAATTTTTTTATTTAATATAAGTATTTTAAATAAAAAATAAAGTTTATTTGCATTTTTTTAAAAAAAATTATATATTTGTACTTATAAAATTAAAATATAAAAATTATGAGCCAAGATGTAACTGGGAAAATTTATCAAATCAATGAAACGCAACAAATAACAGAAAAGTTTTCTAAAAGAGAATTTGTTCTAGAATTATCAAACAATCCTGCATACGTAGAGAAAGTTTTATTTACTTTAATGAAAGATAAAGTAGACTTAATAGATGGATATAAGGTTGGTGATACTATATCTATTAAATATAATCTAAAAGGAAGAGATTGGACAAGCCCTACAGGTGATGTTAAATTCTTTAATACACTAGAAGCTTGGAGCGTTTCTTCTTCTTCTCCCTCTTCTGAAAGCAGTGATGCGTCAGAAACTAAAAGTGATGATTTAAAAACTGTTGTTGATGGCGAAAGTTCTGATGACCTTCCTTTTTAAGGTGATTAAATAGAATCATTAATAATGTCAAGGGTCATATCGTATGACCTTTGACTTCTTTCTTTTATAAATTTATTTTTGAATTTTTCATTTTGCATTATTTTTAATGCAACTTTCAATCCTTGAGTTCCAAAAATATCTTCTCTCATAATTATATTTATATAGTCATAAAGTTTCTTATTACCTTTTAAGAAAGCCTTTAAAGAATCTTCTTTTACAAAAAGTTTTAATAAATCTTCTTTTGAATCATCTCCAAGGAAATTGGATATTCTAATAAGGTTTGATGTTAAACTGTTAAAATCATAAAAAAACATGAAATCAATAAAATCTTTATCAGTTTTCAGCTTATCTTTCATTAGTTCATAAAATGGTTTACCACTTTTTTTAAACAAACCTAAAACCAATTCAAATATAGAACTGAAACTGTAGACTCTTATATTGTCAGGCAATTTTAGCCTACCTTCTTTTGCAGATTCATAAATTGATTTCCACCAATTTTTATCTAATATACTTTCTTCTATTTTTTTCAAATCTAAATCATCAAATAAAGTACTTAAAGGAATTAGTTCTGGGCTTATTTTCATTATCTTTTCTATATCACTATTGTTAAAGTTTTGAAAACTTTGTCCCTTCAGTAATTTTGGTTTTTTATATATTATTTCATCTATATATTTATTTTTTTCTAAGTCAGATATTTGAAAATTTTCATCTCTTCTCCACCCATCATAGTTAATTTCTTTAACAATATCACTTAACAAAAAGTCAAATATATATTTATGGTATTTAGGCAAAGGCTTTGAATTAGCCTTTCCTCTCATTTGTTTTAAAGACCCATTTATTACATCTGCAGTAACTACAGGTTTTTTATCCTTTCTTAAAGAGTATAAATTTCCTCCCTTAGTTCCTGCTCCACAATGACCCATAGCTTTAGCTTCATCATCACATTTTGAAGACTCTAACTTAATCCAGTAATATCCATCTGGGAATTTGATTACAACATCTCCATGTTCATCTTCTATGACACCAGTTTGAATTTTTTCAAGTTTTCTATGCCAATCAAAAGATTTACGATATGCTTGAATGGCAGTAAGTTCTCTAAAGTTTAGTTCATCAGTTTCAATAACAGGCCCAGAATTTCTACCTCTAAGCCAATCATATACATAATCATAAAGTTCTTCTTTATATTTTTTTTCCCAATTGTATATTAAAAAATTGTAAAAATCTTCATCCTCTTCTTTAAAAAGTAAATCAATATCTTTTTTGCTAATATTAAAAATTTTCTCAAAAACTATAACTTTATCCAACAATAATTTTGTAATATATTTCCTATAAGTATCTCCAACCCATACAGAATATTTTCCATATAAATCTTCCATAGCCTCTGCCAAATCACTGGGTAAACCAATTGTATTCTTTATTTTATTAGAATACTTACCTTCAAAAAGAATCCCAGACAATAATTGTATTCTCTTTTTATATTGTTCACTTAACATATTAACTATAAATACTATTTAAAAAGTTATTTTAATTATATATATTTGTATATTAATATGAGCAAAAAATTAATAAAAGAAACTTTAGATTTTTATTTTTCAAAAAAGAAAAATAAAGACAATGACTATATATTGCTTTTAGATGAGGAGGTAGATGTTAAAGTTGTAAATACTAAAGAAGGTTCATTTACATTCCAAAAAACAAAAGAAGTACCCACCAGATATAATATATTTTCTAATCCAAATAAAATTATAAAAAAAGAAGAAATAGAAAAACTGAACCCAGACAAGATAGATTCAAAATATTTTTGGAAATACGCTATTGAAAAATTTCCAAACTTTTCTATTAGCCTATATCCTGAATGTAAAAATGATGACGATGTAAACAAAGCTAATTTTAATGCAGCTATTTGGACTGGGTTTTACGATATAATAAAGACCAAAATTGAACATACACAAAACTGTAAAGCCTTAGAAATAGGCCCAGGTTATGGAAGTTTATTTTATCCATTAATAGAAAAGTATAATAATTTAATATATTACGCAACAGATATTAATAAGCTTTTTTACTATGATGGCCTATTTGAGTGTAATGGAAAATCTATACCAAAAGAAGTTGGTAAAGATTTTGATTTAATGTTTTCTTTTAATGTATTTAATCATCTAAGCAAAAAACAAAGAACATCTTATTATAAGGATGTCTATAGAAAACTTAAAAAAGGAGGGAAGTTTATATTTAACAATTTTTTAATAATCAATGAAGATGAAAATAATAAAAAATTTTTAGACTACGTAGATGAAGATGGTAATTATTATAATAATTTTTTATCTCAATTAATTATAATAGACTTTTATGAAAATTTGGCTGATGAACTAAATGATTTAGGATTTTCTATAAATGTAAAATTATCACAAGGTATGGCTATAATAGAGTGTGAAAAATAAAATGATAAACGAATATTTTATATCTAAAAGATTAGAAATAAGTTCAGAAATTACTGGAGGGCGTTCTGAATTAAAGAAAATTGGATTTGAATCTGTAATGGGTTATTCAAAAATTATTGAAGAATTAAATAAAATGCATTTTGAAAAAGTTTATCACATAATGAATAGTCTAATCAAAATGGGTGAATTAAATAAGGATTTTGCAGAACATATTATATTTTCAGAAACTTTAGATAAAGATAAATTTTATGAAATAGATAATGCGTTTAATATTACTGGCAATAATTTAAAAAAAATAATAGATGATTGTGATGATTTGAATAGTGAAATAAAAAATTTAAGAAAAAACAATTTAGACCAAGAAGAGATTAAAGAAGTTTACGATAAACATATTAAAAAAACACCCATAAAGACAAGTGAAACGCTTGATGTTAAAAACTTTATAAACAAAGAGTATAATTATAAACTTTCTAAATTTAAAGAAGATTTAGATGTTAATGTTTTTTTGTGGTTAAAAGATAATATAAAAACAATGTCTGCTGAAGATTATGGAATGTTTTTATTTTTAATAAATAAAATTAGAGAAAATGAATGAAGAAAAGGAAAAAGATTGGGACTTAAATAAGACTAGAGTTGTATATGCATTTGACGACCCCTCTTGCATTAGTTGTTTATGCTATGAGTGCGGCTCTTCAATAAAGAGAAAGTTTATTCTATCACTTATACCAATAAAAAAAGAAAAAGGATGTATAAACTTTAATTGTAAAAATTTTTTTTATTTTAAAAAATAATAATATATTTACACTTATATGGGGGCGACTTGGATTTGACTTTTAGTCAGAAGTTTGTAAACTCAGGCAAAGGTGATGACTTACCATCGAATCTCTTAATCGGAGAATCAAAGTTTGCGTTAGCTGCCTAATTTTTAGAAGCTAATGTGACACCATGCTATCGAGTATACTTGTAGATAGATTAGGTGTAAAAGGAAGTGGTTGCATTATTGGTTGGCTTAACTAATCAAAGCGGAAGATTGTGAGTGAT
>Ga0233414_10000237_pt1 | contig 23668 bp, 21 predicted proteins | sample Na_anoxic_10_MG_FD_189020 | JGI IMG/M metagenome (GOLD analysis project Ga0233414, IMG submission 189020) | Seawater microbial communities from Saanich Inlet, British Columbia, Canada - Na_anoxic_10_MG | ecosystem: Environmental > Aquatic > Marine > Inlet | place: Canada: British Columbia... | reverse complement strand
TGACAAGGAAAAGAGAAAGATCTTTCGGGGTGGTTTAGTGGGCCAAACATTTTCAGTTCTCGCTGAGGGATGGGCGCCTGGAGAAAGAAACCTAATCTGGGGCTTGAGTGATAATTATGTCAGATTTTACTTTCCCTCTGAAAGCCTGATTAAGAATAAAATAGTAAAGGCAAAGGCAGAAAGGGTAACGGAAGAGGGAATTATTGCTCAGCAAGTAGGAGATTAGTTAAAAACTATTGCTATTTCGCCACTAAGCCACCAAGGCACCAGTTTCAATTTTCAACTTTCAACTTTCAATTTTCAATTGTTTGTGTCTGAATAGTAAAAAACTTCATCTTATTTCCAATATTTCGAATTCCTGGACACCACCAGGGGTTTTTAACTTTATATAATCACCTTCCTCGTTACCAATAAGGGCCTTTCCTAATGGAGAGGTGATTGAGATTTTGCCATCCTCAGGGTTAGATTCATATGGTCCAACAAGCTGGTATGTAACCGTTTGATTATTAACAAGATTTTTTAGGTCAACGGTTGAGCCAAAGATAATATTTTCTGCTGGCTCATTACTTATTTCAATAACCTCTGATCTGCTAATTGCCATCTCCAGCTCATTTATTTTGGCCTCTAAAAAAGACTGTCTTTCCTTGGCTGCATGATATTCTGCATTTTCATTCAAATCCCCATGAGCTCTCGCCTCTTCAATCGCTTTGATATTTTTTGGCCGATCAGTAGTGATAATAGTATGCAATTCCTGTCTTAATTTTTCCAATCCTTCTTTTGTAATTGGCATTTTATCTATCATGAACAGCTTCCTTTTTGTAGTTGACCTCTAAATTAATCGTTAATCTTAACTAAAAAAATTATCATTTTATATTTAAATCGTCAAACAGTAAAACAGTAAAATTGCTCTCGTTAAGACGATTGATTAAAGTTATTTTTTATATATTTATTCTCAGTCATAACAATGGGCTACTCCATTTTATAATTTCAATATATAAGGTCTGATGCTACACTCCTGGTTGAAGAAACCAGGATTTGAATCGAGAAGGCCAATGAATCGGACTGCGCAGCCTTCGCCAGGCGAGCTTGGCCATGGTGAATTGCTGCTCATCGAGAACTATCTCGCCATATACCTCCTTATTGAGGGCCTCTGCTATCAATCCTATCTCTCTGTTCAGTGTGGGAAATTGATGCCTCAGACGCACACCATACTCCGTGGGCGTCTCGCTTAGAAAATGAGGCAAACCGCTATGGCGCCCCCAGTTTAGAAGTGCATTGTAGAGCTGAACTGCACTTCTGTAGCCCTTCATTCTTCGGACTATCTTGGCCCAGCAGAGGAGCAGAGCCCTGCATTGCTGTGAAGCCCACAATGAAATCAGGCTCCATTGGATTTGCGTCTTTCTGCTCTTAGTGGTTCGAGAGAAGAGCCACCGAAATAGGTACCACATGCCCAAGCCACACACAATGAGTGCAATCAACACACCCAGGCCCAAGAAACCCCAGCTGAATACCTTTTCAAAAAGCTCCGTCCACCAGCTGCTCTCAGTCGAAGATACAAACTCCGCCTCATCGCTACCGGATGAAGGAGACGCCGTCTCAGGTCGACTTCGGCTATGCATGAAAAGGAACCGCAAAATAGCTACCAGGATAGGGCTTAATGGTGCGGCCGCACTCTTTAACACGCCGTAGCCCATCTCGGCAGCTGTACTCAGGTAGGGCAAAAAAAGGAGTACCAGGCCCCCGCTAAAGGCAAGAACAACCACAATAAAACTCACAATTACCCCAATCCCCTGGTAGCCTGAGAGAAAATCCCTCTCGACGCTGCTCTGATTCCGGGCCATGCCGATCGCCAACAGGCTAAATATAAAAAATGGAAACAGCAAAAGCTCAGGTGTGGAATCCTGTATATCAATCCCTCCCTTTACAAGTAAAAGGAATTTGGCGAGTAAGAGACAAAAGAAGGCTGCCACTCCTAAATCAAAGCGGGTGCAAACGGTGAAATATGCAGCCGATCTGCGGGCTAAGGTCAACCCCCCTACCCAAAACAAGAGGGCAAAGAAAAGGATAATGCCGAGGATAAACCACTCCAGGGGATCTTTCGGTTGCCTGAAGCAGGTCAATAGCCACCATTGGTCAAAAAAAGGATTTGACTCATAGAAGAACACATGTACGATTCTCGAGGTGGCCAGCAGAAGTCCGAACACCTGGAGACCTAAAATCAGGATCACCCGCCAACCACTTCCCCGGACAACCAAGGTAAGCAGGGCTGCCAGCACAAACGTTCCAATTGCCTCTGGTAAGGGAAAGGGTCGATGCAGTATTGAGGCTATAATAAAGGTTGCCCATGCATAGAGCCAGCTCAGCTCCATACCCGCGCCAGCTAAAAACAAGAGGCTTCCTTTTTGGCTTTTCATTCCCTTTCCGTTTCTTTGATTCTGATCTCATCAAGGTTATAAACCTTACCCCGCACTTTATGCCCAGTGTTTCCCAAGAGAGAGCGAGGCCGGCACACCACGAACACCATGGGTATTTTTCGGTGCGAAAAGTACCCCTCTGTAGTGAATGCGGTCATATCTTCTTCGTATGAGAAGTGAACACAGCTCACGCCCCATGTCAGCTGGAGCCCGCGGTGTAATGTATCTACGAGATCCCCTTTTACTTTCATTTTCAACCTTGCCAGTACCTCCAGAATAGAGCTCAACTGCTGTGGATCTCTAATTATGGGAAGAATTGTCGGGCCTTCATCTACCACGCCATTGGTCACGAATCCCACAGCGTAACCCCTCTGATCAAATTGAACTGCCAGGGATGCCACTGTCTCAAGGGTGTGTTCGAAATCCTCTGTCGCATTATTTTTTTTAAATTGATCTACGTCAACGACTAATAAGGACTTTAGCTGCTCCGAAGGCTCAAAGACCTTTTCCTGGAGCCGGTTGCGGCGTGCGCTCGCCTTCCAGTGAATGTATCTGGCCGGATGCCAGTGTTGGTAGTCCCTGGTGCCGAGTATAAAAATGGGATCCTGCACCGGACTCTTAGCCCCTGGAACACCGAAAAAATCCCGCCTTGGCAAGAAAATTGGTTTTAATGGAACAAGACGCGGATACACTATGACATGAAGATCTTCATGCTCTTCTCTTTCCCTGTAAAAGAAGCCAAAAAGATCGCCCACCTTTACATAGGGTGGCCCGACTCGATGTATGCCCCTTCGTTGGGCAACTAACTCCCTATGGAAGCGTGCTCTTTGGTACCACAACAGGCCACTTTCATTTGTGAATGTCGTATCCCCGGAGGAGGAATTCAGCGAGCCATCTACAGGCATCTTCATCTGAAGCCAGACTGGCAGGAACTTGGCATTTTCCACACGTATATGTAAGGTGAGTATTTCATCTGGAAATACCTTCCCTTTATCTACTATTGAATAGCATTTTATGCCGGAGAGGCTAAGCCTGCTCCACAGTCTCGCACCGCCCATTACACCTAACACCAGTAGTGCCAAAACAGAAAGATCCCTTTGACTGTGCAATAATGCTACAAAAAGAAGGAGTCCCACAAAGAATTGTATCAGAGGGACAATGAAGATGGTTGGCAATCTGCTTTCTTGTGCTTCCATAACCATCCTCTTAAGTGGTAGCTGCTGCGGGTACTGGTATTTGGCTTACAATCTCGTCCAGAAGGTTGTCCGGGGTTCCTCCCCTTAACCGCTCCTCCTCCTTAAGGATCAATCGGTGAGCAAGAACAGGACCAACGAGATACTTGATATCATCAGGCAGCACATAGTCGCGCCCTGTTAGGGCTGCCAGTGCTTGACCAGTACGCATTAATCCGAGAGAACCCCGTGGGCTGGCCCCAAAACGCAAGGACTTATTGTTACGGGTAGCCCTCACAATATCCGTGATGTATTCCCGTACAGGAAGAGAGAGACGAATTTTCTTTCGTAACTTTTGCAGTTTGGTGATTTGCTCAGGACTCGCCACTGCCTTAAGTTTCAGCAGGGGGTCATCTTCTCGAAACCGCTCCAGTATCGAGATTTCCTCATCTTTTTCAGGATACCCCAGATGTATTTTACAAAGAAACCTGTCCAGCTGTGCCTCAGGCAGGGGGAATGTGCCTTCAAGCTCAATGGGATTCTGGGTTGCCATGACAAAAAATGGATGAGGCAGGAGAAAGGTCTGCCCATCTATGGTCACCTGGCGTTCCTCCATGCTCTCCAGCAAACTCGCCTGGGTGCGGGGAATGGTGCGGTTAATCTCATCAGCAAGCAGAATATTGGTAATAACTGGTCCTGGTTGGTACGTAAACCGGCTTGTTTGCTGATTGTAGACATTAAAACCGGTTATATCAGCAGGAAGCAGGTCTGGTGTGAATTGAACCCTTTTAAAAGACCCGCCGATGCTTCTGGCCAGAGATTTGGCTATTAAGGTTTTCCCCAGCCCCGGGACATCCTCCAACAAGACGTGACCTTCTCCCAGAAGGGCCACCAGCAGCAATTCAATGGCTTGATGTTTACCCACAATAACCTGAGATATGTTTTCTTCAATCTGTTCACACAATTTGAAATCCACAATTCTACCTCCAAAAACGTTGACTAAGCCATTATATAGACATCCGAATGTATCGCTCCGAATGCCTCATACCATTTCATTGCCATCAGAGTGGTGCAGTTAAAGAAGGGCTTTATGGGATCATCTAGAATAATCCATTTTTGCATAAACATGAAAGGCATACAGCATAATAGAAGGTGACTAAAAATGTCTTCCTATGTTTAGAAAAAAAGTAATATCAGCGCCTGCATCACAAGAACTACATAAGTCTTCTATCCCCCTCCCTGAATAACTAAGTCACCCTTTGTAAGGTAAGTTATGCCTAATAAGAGATCAAATATTCTTCTATCCAGCATTTGAAGGCCGGTATCTTTAAATGGTCGTGTTATATAATTTACCTGTGCCAAGATTGATAATTGTGGACTAATCTTATGCCTTGTTCCAAACATAACCTCATAGAATTCCCTGAGTGATATATTTTCCTCTTCAAAGGCATCTCCGGGAAAGATAACATCTGCATTTAAATAGAAAGTCAAATTTGTAATATCTTTTTGCAGCAAGAAGCCAAAACCATAATCCACTTTCCCGCTTCCCAGCGCCCTATCCTTATCCCCGGTTGGGACTTTAACAGCGAACCGTGCGCTCAGGCAAGGCACTATATCCCCTTCATCCCATATCTTTCCTTTTACCCTTAAGACTAAGTCACCGATCCCTGAAGATCTTTTTCCCTTGCCCGAGATAAAGGCCTTTCCATTTTTTTTACATAGTATTCATATTCATGTTGATCTTCTTTTTCCCTAACCTCTCTTGGATCGGTAAAAAATTTTTCAACATCTAAAATGAAATCATCCATAACACCAGAGTAACTGTAAACAGAGGGAAGAGACATGCCTATTTCGAATCCTGGCGCAATACCATACTTCATCTCCAAAGATGATCTAATCATTTCCATATCTACAACGCCTTCGTAATTACCCGATCTTTCGGAAAGAAGGGTATTGGTAATAGTTGTATTCAAGCGTAAAAAACCTTTACCTTTTGGTAGGGTTTCGGCCCTGTCTGGGATTGCCTGAAGAAAAAGGAGTTGGATGGGGGCAAGGTTAACAATAGAGATTGGTCCTGGTTGTACCTTTTCATTTTCCATTAAGTTACTGCAAAAGACAATCCTCCTGTATAGAAGGATAAGGAATAAAATTGTATAAAATATCAGGCACGATGATTTCTTGCTATGTAAATTGGTTATGCATATCAAAATTCTTTTCATAAAACTCAATCCTCCACAAGATTATATCCCTCATACCGTTTATAAGTATCCCCTGATTTCGTTACACATTTCTTCGGGAAGAACTGTACTTACCACCTCTTTGTGCAGCTTCTCAAAATAGTTGATATCACTTATATTTAATGGTGGGAGACTAACTCGTGGAATTATTCTTGAATTAACCCAGAGATAATCCTGGCATGTTCGGGTTGAATAGACTCCCAGATTAAAGCTGTAAATATTTTTCGTCCCAAAGTATTTGAAAATTTTAACCAGTCCTTCAGAAAAATCATTTAGATCTCCTTCTGAAAGATCGGTTATTGAGTTCTTTCCCTCAAAAACAGCTATGATTTCTCCAAGCATTCCTGATGGGGCAAATGCTGAAAGAAATGATACACTACCAATAGTGCCAATATATCGTTGATTTGATTTCTTTTCCTGGCTCAGAAGATCTTTCCATAGAATTGAAGAATTGTTTTTATAGTAATTTTTAGATCTTTCGCATAGAATCTTCTGAATATAGGTTGGGGATACATCAGCCACAATTTGGAGGTGGGGATGTATTAGCCCCCTCCAGCCGGAGGCATATAATTCCAGTTGACAGAGCAATGCTTAACCTTGGAATCAAGATCAAATATCCTTTTTATATATTTTTGTGCCAAACTAAATCCATTTTTTAACACTGGAACAGTAAATTTATCTATACCAATAAAGTGTTCTTTAGAGAGAACTATGACAGAATTATATTTACTGTAGGGAAAGGCATTAGGTAAAAGAGTAGACTCCCCGGCTGTGATTCTACCCTCTGGGAATAATTCTTTTGTAAATTTAGGGGTAACTTTATCTAAATTTTCCTGACAGAAAGGGCATTCTTTAGACGTTGCTCTAAATGTTTCTTTTATTTCTGGACTTTCGGGGAGCTTAAACCTGAATTTAAGTATCCGGGAAATAAGGCCCGTAATCGGATCTTCTCTGATCTCTATGGAAATAACCTTTTCTTTAAAATCATTAAAAGGATCAAGAAATTTAGCCTGTTCAAAGGTTCTTTTAAAAGCAATCTTCATAGCTAACTATCATTGATGATTCGTTCACTCAGTCATCTTCTCCAGGGGAATAAGGAAGCCCCTTATCCCTTCTTTTCCGAGTGTCTTTCTTAATTCCCGGATCTCATCCATTATCTTATCCGCCTGGTCCTCTTCCACGGGCATAAATGTACCAACATTGACACCAGGCCAAGTTTCTGTATTTAAGTGGGGTTCACTAAGCTTTCCCCATCCCAGAGTATCGGGGAATTTTGTATAATGCTTAATCCCAAGGCTTCTTAGAAGCTCATTTACTTCCTCATCAATGACCACATTGTGGACAATCAAAACGATTTTCATGGGTTTCCATTCCTCTTATTGATAACCTTTGCTCCCCAATCCTCGAATATACTGTAAAGGGTGGGCATCAAAATTAACGTAACCAGAGTTGACAGCGATAGCCCTCCAATGACAGTTAGGGCCATTGGCACCCATATCTCTGAACCTTCTCCCTTGGATAGGGCAAGAGGAGTCATGGCCAATCACGGCAATTTCCTGCCCTTTTCTGACGCTGACACCCTCTTTTACGGGGATAATCCTATCATCTGAATTTGATATTGTCCTCAATTGCTCCAGCCGGCCTGGAACCTTTGATTTAATAATGACACTTTTGTTTGCCTGAATCTCGCCAGAGATTTCAAGGATTTCACTAATTGAACTAAGTTTCACCGGGGTGATTGTAACAGGTACCGGTCTTTTCTTCTCTATCTTCTTAATCTCCTTTGGGCCAACAATAAAACCGTGATATACTGCAAAACCTACACCAAGGGAGATAACTATCCATATTAGTGTAACAAGAATTTTTTTCATCTTAACTCCCATACGATTGACAATTGACGATTTTCAATTTTCAATTTATAAAATCCCCATAGCCCTTTCAAGCCTTGCCCGGGCAATATTGTACTCACTCAGGGCATCAAAATGGTTTCACCTCTTTCAATTACGTCTCTGTCCCACACCATAAAAATGCAGGGCAATGTGAGATAACCGCTATGGCAAATAAAGATTTTTTTAGAGTCTTCATTGATTCAAGGGCTCCTTTTTAGTGGGTTTCTGCAATCCACTTAGGAAGATAGTTATTGCTGATTTAGCAACAACCGAAATGGGACAGGTTTCACCCTCGAAGATCCGCCGGTATATGAGAAAGTGGAGCATGCCAAACAAGCTAAATGACATGTCCATTGGATCGAAATCACCAAATATTCCTTCTTTTTTCCCATCGGATATGATATTAGCCACAAAGGTGAGATAATCCATGAATCGTCTTTCTATCCTTCCCTTTGCTCCTTGTTCATTTATCCAGGAAAAAATTTTAAACTGATTCATGAATATCAATATCTTGAAAAATTTCTTGTTTCTCTCGAAATATTCTAGCTGCGCATTAATAATCCTTGAAATTTTTTCAGAAGCATCATTACCCAAATTGACATCTTCTTGGGTAAACGTCAAAAATTCCTCATTTTTTTTCTCAACAAGGGTGAGAAATATATCCTCCTTGCTGGGAAAGCAGTGATATACAGTAGCCAAAGCAAGCTCCGAAGCATTGGCGATCTCAGACATGGTTGTGCCCTCATATCCCCTTTCAGCAAATAAAATCTCTGCCTGGTTGATGATGAAAAACCGCCGCTGCTCAATCTCAAATTCCTTCCTGGATAATTGTTCCATCAAACAGCCTCCATAATTTATATTGTAAGATCTGAAATATTAATTACATAATTTGATATTACAATTTTTATCAATTGTCAAGCCTAAAAATATTTCAGGAGATTAAGCTACTTTTGAAATGCTTGATGGGTGGTAATTTCTTTGAGAGATTGATCTAAGGGATGATGTATGACGCTAGAGAAGGCTATTCTTTCTGTGCCGTGAGGCCTTCACTGTAATCTAAATACATAACTCAGCTACTTGTGTTAGCCAACCGGTCAAGGCTTCTCTTCTTCCTCAGAAGTGGTGCCTGTCATACGATAGAAGGGGGCCCAATAGGCTCGGCGGATACGTTTGACACCGCGCTCGGTGGCTCGAGTTGTGCTGTAGACCAGAGCATAGAGGGTTGGAACAACGACCAAAGTCAAGACTGTGGCAAGGGCCAGGCCGAAGATGACAGCGCTGGCCATGGAACTCCACCACTGGCTCGACTCACTGACCCAGGAGATTTCCATCTTATGGAAATCGTAGGCGATGCCGGTGACCATGGGCAAAAGACCGAGGATTGTTGTTGCCGCTGTCAAAAGGACAGGTCTCAAGCGGGTGCATCCAGCAGCGATGATTGCATCCCTGAAGCGCATTCCTCTTTGGTGGAGCCGATTAGTATAATCGATGAGGACAATGGCGTTGTTGACTACCACTCCGGCCAGGGAGATAACCCCGACTCCGGTCATGATGATGCCAAAAGGCAGGTCCATGGCGGTTAGCCCGAGGAAGACACCGCCTAACGAAAGAATGACTGAGGTCATGATAATAAACGGCTGGGAGACAGAATTAAACTGGGTGACCAGGATAAGGATGATAAGAAAGAGAGCTGCGGCAAAGGCCTTGGACAGAAAGGCCTGGGCCTTCTGTTGCTCCTCGAGCTCGCCGGTGAAGCGGATTTTGTAGCCTGGCGGAAGAGGAAAGTCGGCCATGATTTTCTCGGCCTGTGCCCGGACGACCGGCCCTGGGACATGTTTTTCGTCAACATTTGCCTTGACTGTTACTACCCGCTCGTGGTTGATGCGGTTGACTTGGCCCAGGCCGCCGGTGATCTCGAACTTGGTAATGGTACTTAAGGGAACCAGGCCCTCCTGCGTAGGGATAAGCAGCTCACGGAGAATATCGGTTACCTTGCGGTCTGACTCAGGTAGTTGGACAGTTATATCATAGTCTTCATCACCCTCTCTGAAGGTGGAGACCTTGATACCGTTGAAGGCAACCTTAAGGGCGAAGCCGATGATATCGGTGGAAAGACCCAATAGGGCCGCCTTCTGCCGGTCGATCCTGACCATAACCGTGGGAGATCCTGCGACATAGTCGTCGCGAATATCCTGGACAAAGGGAACTTTCTCCAGCACGTCCCGCACCTTCTGGGCGATTCGGCCTAAGATATAGAAATTATCCCCCACAATCTCGATATTTATAGGTGCTCCGGTGGGGGGCCCCTCCTTCTGCTCGGCAACACTGATTTGGGCACCTGGTATACCCTTTATTCGCTTTCGGATCTCTTCGACAGTCTGTGGGGATGGCTCGACCCGGTCCTCAATATCGTAGAACTGGATGCCGATATGATTTGGCGAGTTGCTCTCAAAGGCGGAGCTACCACCAGTGACTGCCACTGTCCTGGAGTAGATGTGCTTGACATTGGCCATGTCGGTAAGCCCTATGACCTGCTGGCCATTACGCAAGGTATGTTTTTTCTTCTCGGTATTATTATAATAGCACTGGGCCGGATTAGTTTCAGGCGGTGCCAAGGCTTGACCAGGGCCTTCGCAGAGGGCCACCTCCACCTGCCGGGCGATTCTGTCAGAATACTCCAGGTTGGCCCCTTCGGGCATATCCAGGTTAATATAAATATTATGAGGATCTACCTTTGGGAAGAACTCGATCGGCTTCTCAAGACCGACCTGGTGGAACCAGATCATGGCCATTGCCACCACAGACAGGAAGGCCATAGCCAGGACAGCCAGGCGGTGGTTCAGGGCGCTGTTTAGTAGGCGGCGGTAAGCGTTGAGCATCGGGCCCCTGACGGTGATGGGTGCTTCACCAGCCTGTTCGATCTCCTCGGCACTGGCCTTGATCTTAGAGAAGCGGTGCCCGGGCGGCAGTCGCAGGAAGATGGCTGCAAGGGCCGGGTTGATGACCATGGCCACGAAGAGTGAGGAGGAAAGGGTAATGATCACCGCCTTGGGTAGATAGGACATGAACTCGCCCATGATCCCCGGCCAGAAGATGAGGGGAGAGAAGGCCGCCACAGTGGTCAGAGTTGAGGCAATGACCGGCTGGGCCACCTCGCTGGTTGCTCTCATGGCCGCCTGAATGCGGGGTACGCCCTGCTCCATGTAACGGAAAATGTTTTCAACGATGACGATGGCGTTGTCCACCAGCATGCCCAGGGCAAGAGTGAGAGAGAAAAGGACGACCATGTTAAGGGTAATGCCCAGGGCATGGAGAACCATAAAGGACAAGAGCATGGAGAAGGGAATGGCCAGGCTGACCAGCACGGCGTTGCGCACGCCCATGACAAAAAAGAGAACAACAATGACCAGGATTAAGCCAGTGATAATGTTGTTCTCCAGGTCGGAGACCATAGCCCTGATGTCCTTGGCCTGGTCCATCAGCTTGCTTACCTTAGTCCCTGCGGGCCAGGTAGGCATCTGCTCTTCGATGAGCCGGTCGACCTGGTCGGTGATGTGCAAAACATTCTCACCAGCGCGTTTCTTAACCTGAATATTGATCGCCTGGTGTCCGCTCAGACGAGCACGGCCCTCCTCGTCCTTGAATCCATCCACTACCCGTGCTACATCTTTGAGGTAGACTGGCTGGCCTTTATGGAGTCCGACCACAAGGCCGTAGATCTCTTCAGGGCTCTGGAACTCACCTGGGACCCGGAGCTGAAAGCGGCCGTCTCCCATACGGATTGCCCCACCGGAGACATTCTGGTTTTCCTGGGCGATAACACTCTGGAGTCCCAGGATGGACAGACCATAGTAGGCAAGCTTGTCCGGGTAGGGCTCTACCCTGATTTCCCGCTCAAGTCCGCCGGTCAACTCGGCCTCCAGGATGCCGGTGATAGACTCGATCTCGTCTTGCAGGTCTTCGGCAATCTCCTTGAGTCTGACCAGGCCGCAGGTCCCAGACAGTGAGAGGACGACAATGGGCAACTCGGAAATATTGATTTCAATAACATCCGGATCCTCTTCCAGGTCGGCCGGAAGTTCCGGCTTGGCCAGGTCGACCTTATCCTTGGTCTTGGAGAGGACCTCTTTAATGTCGGTCCCAGCAACAAACTCAATGATAATTGAACTCATTCCCTCGGTGCTGGACGACTCGATTCGTTTGACTGCCTCCAGACCCTTGAGCTTCTTCTCTATGGGGATGGTTATTGACTGTTCGATATCCTCCGGGGCCACGCCGGGATAGTCGGTCATGATGAAGATATAGGGGATAGTAATGTCCGGGGCAGACTCGCGAGGCAGGGAGTTGTAGGCCATGAAGCCGAATATGATAATCATCATGGCCAGGACGACGACGCTTGTCCTTTTCTTGACGGCTATATCGGAGACGATCATGGCTTTAGGATCTCTCTGGGGTCATTGACGTTCTTGACGATTTCTACCAGCTGGCCGTCATCCAGGAGCCGATGGCCGACAACAATAACCCTTTCACCAGCTTTTAGTCCGGAGGTGACCTGGACTTGCCAGCCGACCAAAGCGCCCAATTTGATATTCCTTTTTTTGGCTCGACTTTCCTTCTCTATATAGACAAAGCGATCATCGCCCTGAGTGATGACAGCGTAAAGGGGTATAGCCAAAGCTCGGTTGAAGACCTGCTTGACCAGTTCTACACGGGCGAACATGCCTGGAAGGATGCGACCGTCTGGGTTAGGGACTATAAGCTCCAGATCGTAGAGGCGGGCTAGATTACGGGGCTGGCGGGATAGAAAAATTTTATGGCCTGTAACCAGCAGTCCGTCCAGGGCTTCGATAATCACATCGGCTTTGTCTAGGTCGAAAATAGCGGCTACATCGCTTTCGGGTATGCCAACGGTAACTTTGACTTGATCTAACTGGAGGATCCTAGCAACTGGATCTCCCACAGCAACGAAATTTCCTTGCTTGGCATTAATTTCATTGAGCAGGCAGCAAAGAGGGGAGGTAATGCGGGTACGACTTAAGGCCAGCTGGGCCTCGCTTACCTGGGCTTCCAGGTCTTTGAGCTGGGCTTGGATACTGTCCAGCTTGGATATGGAGGTGGCTTTCATCTTGGCGAGGGCAGCGGTGCGGTTGTAATCAAGCTTTGCCAATTGGTAATTGGCCTCAATGCGAGCCAACCGTGTACGGTAGTCACGGTCGTCGAGCTGGACTAAGATCTGTCCTGTTTCGATAGCCTGACCCTCCTCGACAAACACCTTGACCACCTGGCCTGGTACCTCGGCCTTGATCAACACATCCTCATAGGGCTCAACCTGGGCCGGCAGATTAATCTTGTCCAACAGGCGGCGCGGCTTGAGAGTCAAGGTGATGACTCCTACAGGCTGAACCTCTTTCTTCATGGCTGCTTTCTTGGCATCCTCAAGGCGAATTTTCTCCTCCTTTATCCTGCCCCACATAATTACAATGAAAGCTACAATAAGGGCAACCATGAGCCAGGGGATGACACCCCATACGAATCGAAGGATCCTTATCTTGAAGCTAGATCTGTTCATATTCTTTTCGCCTCTTCAACTACACAAAATGTTAACCATTCACGAGTTCAGATGTTCAAAGTTCAGGGTTCATTGAAATTCTGAACCTGTGAACTCCTACAAAAAATTATATATAGGCAATCGCAGTGATCTCAACACGGATATCAAAAGGAAGTCTTGCTGCCTGAATACAGGTTCTTGCAGGTGGCTCCTCTGGGAAATACTTTTTATATACCTCGTTGAACCGGCCATATTCCCTCATATTAAGCAGATATGCAGTTATCTGTAGGACCTTACTCAATGAGGAGCCAGCCTCCTCCAGAATAATGCGGATATTCTCTAACGATAATTCTGTTTCCTGCTCAATCGTTCCATGCACCACCTGGTTTGTGTGAGGATCTATTGGTCCCTGGCCAGATAGATAGATTATGCCATTGTGGATGATGGCTTGGGAATAAGGGCCTCCCAGAATTGCCGCTTTGTCTGTTTCAAGAGCCTTTTTTTCTGACATTTTCATCTCCATTCTAAACGATTACCGAACCAATGTGGTTTATAAGTGATTAAGGTTTGAGGAGTTGAACATTCCCACTGGTAAAGAGATAAGAATTTGTTTATTGTCAAGCAGTATCAAGGTAAGAGGCTTTTGTTTCAAGCACATAAGCCTTTCAGTATATGGTGTTTACAATTATCCCGTTGCTCAAAGACTTGCGAGCGAGCGCGTTGTTTTTAAAGGCCTAAGAGAAATTAGTCAGACCTTTAGGATAGATTTTGGATTTACAATCCCTTAGAGCCTTGTTTAAATAAAATGGCATCTCATATTACTAAAACGAGATGCCATTTATAAAACAATTGCCGAAAACTAAAGTTTATTCACGTTCTTGGCAACAGGTCCCCGATCACTCTCTTCAATATCAAAGCTCACCCGCTCACCTTCAGTGAGTGTCTTGAATCCAGATGAGTCGATTGAGGAGTAGTGGACAAATAAGTCCTGACCGTCTTCCTGCTCAATGAAGCCATAACCCTTTTTTTCACTAAACCACTTTACTGTTCCTTCTGCCAAAGCCTTAACCTCCATTTTAAAAAATTTTCTCTGATGGTCCCAAACTCCAGGTCGTTACTTTGGCAAAGGAAATAATCCCTCAGGGCAAAGTCGACCCGTGAATGTAACCGGGCCATTATCCTTTTAGCCTCATAATATATTGTTTTGTAAAATGTCAAGCAAAAATAGGGCTGATAAGGTTTTAGTTATTATGGTCTACAGACTTTCTTTAAGAAATTATTAAGGAATTCCCAGGTCAGTTTATTCTTTAATAGAATTACAAACTTTACAAGATAGAAAAAGATATATAATAGATAATATCATCTTACAAGTTATTAAAATTAGGCTCTTTCCCAAAATCAGTGGGTAAGTTACCCCCCTCCCCTTGTGGGAGAGGGTAAGGGGGAGGGGAATTTACCCACTTAAAGTGGGGAGGAACCTAAAATCATTGGTACTTGGAGTTAATAAGGATGAAAAAAATTATAAGGATGAGGAATATGTCTGATAAACAGGCTGGTATAGTAACAAAAGTAAGTGTTTCTGGAGAGATGGGAAGGAGAATCAGAGATATGGGGCTTGTAAAGGGGACACCTATTCAAATTACAGGTAGAGCCCCTCTGTATGACCCTGTAGCTATAAAGGTTCGTGACTATACCCTGACATTAAGAAACAATGAGGCCGATTTTATAGAGGTTGAAGTAGATGATGGAGAAAAAGAGTGACTAAAAAAATAAAGATTGCACTTTCGGGCAACCCAAATTCCGGGAAGACTACTGTATTCAATAACATTACAGGCGCAAGACAGAGTGTGGGTAATTGGCCAGGCGTGACGGTAGAGAAAAAATCCGGTCTGGTTAAATATAAAGACATGGAAATAGAGGTAGTTGATCTGCCAGGTATATATTCTTTAACTGCATACTCCATAGAAGAGATAGTGGCGCGGAATTTCCTGATTGAGGAAAAGCCAGATGTAGTTGTTGATATTGTTGATGCCGCAAATCTTGAAAGAAACCTTTATTTAGCTGTTCAATTTTTAGAGTTGGGCGTACCTCTTATTATTGCACTTAACATGGTAGATGTCTCAGAGGCCAGGGGCATAACAATTGATGTGAAAAAGCTTTCGGAGATGCTTGAAATTCCAGTTGTTTCAACAGTGGCCAGATCAAATAAGGGAACCAGTGAACTTCTTGATCAGACGGTAAAGTTAGCCACGGATAAGAAAGGATGGAAGCCAGTCAACCTTTGCTATGGAGGGGATATAATTACAGGGATCAATGATATCGAAAAACTTTTAGGGGAAAAAGATATTTATAGCAATAAATATCCTGCGAGATGGCTTGCTATCAAATCTCTTGAAGGGGATCAACCTATTCTCGATATGATCAAGGAGGATGAGACTATAGGCCAAGAATGTTCAAAGATATGTGAGAAAATAAACAAACATATCAAGATTACGCTGGATCAAGATACTGAGTCGCTTATCTCTGATTATAGATACGGGTATATTGTTGGAATTACTAAAGAGGTTGTAAAGCGGAAAAGAGAATCAATGCTCTATCTATCAGATAAGATAGATAAGGTGCTTACCAACAGGATACTTGGGCCAATAATTATGCTCTTAGTTCTTTATGGAATCTACGAGTTTACCTTTCGTGGAAGCGAGCTGCCAGTCATTTGGTTTGAAAGGTTCTTCGAGTTACTCTCTATGATAGCATCTTCTATTTTACCTGAGAGTATTTTTAGATCTCTGATTGTATCCGGTGTTATTGATGGGGTCGGAAGTGTGCTCAGTTTTGTCCCGCTTCTTATGTTCATGTTTTTTGCCATAGCAATCCTGGAGGATTCAGGGTATATTGCCAGGATTGCTTACATGATGGATCGGGTCTTACGTTGGTTCGGCCTGCATGGCAGCTCTGTAATGGCCTTGATAATAAGTGGTGGTATCTCAGGCGGTTGCGCTGTACCCGGGGTAATGGCTACGAGGACTTTAAAAGGATCAAAGGAGCGGATAGCCACCATGTTGGTCCTGCCTTTTATGAATTGTGGCGCTAAACTCCCTGTTTTTGCCGTGCTGATTGCTGCCTTTTTTGCCAAAAATGAGGCTATGATAATGTTTCTTTTAACCCTCCTTAGCTGGTGTTTTGCCCTGATTGCCGCAAAGTTACTCAGAATAACCATTCTTAAAGGGGCTAAAACACCATTTGTAATGGAGCTTCCCCCTTACAGGCTCCCAACCTTTAAAGGGCTGCTTATACATACCTGGGAGAGAACTTGGATGTACATTAAAAAGGCTGGCACTGTGATACTGGCTATTTCGATACTTCTGTGGATTATGATGACCTTTCCCAGGCTCTCTCAGGATGAGATCGATTCATTTAATGATAGAAAAGGAACACTTATTCAGGAATTTCTATCTATTCCTGAGGTAAATAAGATAATTGGCAATAGCCAGGAAATTGCATCTTTTGATAAATATTATGATCGCTTCATTCAGGGTACGGAGAAAGAAAAGCAGATAGTCACGGCATATGATAAGATAAAGAAAGGCATTAATAAAATAAATTTTGATGAACAAAGGGCTGCTCTCGAGGGGTCTTTTGCCGGAATCATTGGAAAGGCGCTCACTACTTTAACAAACCCTCTTGGATTTGAATACAGGACAAATATTGCTCTCATTGGAGGTTTTGCAGCGAAGGAGGTGATTCTTTCTACCCTTGGAACCGCTTATTCTCTCGGAAAAGACATATCTGAAGAACCAGAACCACTATCAGTAAGGCTTCAAAAAGAACCAGGATGGGATAAACTGACAGCATTTACATTGATTATCTTTATGATGCTGTATGTTCCCTGTTTTGTGACTGTCATAACAATCAAAAAGGAAAGCAGTTGGCGGTGGGCGCTTTTTTCCATGCTATACAGCCTTGTAAGCGCCTATGGAGTGGCGTTAATAGTTCACCAGGCAGGGCTTCTATTAGGGATAGGGGTTTAGGCAATGTCAGTTGTCCGTTGTTAGTGGTAAAATAAACTGATTTTTTTGATTTTTCAACGGACAACTGACAACAATCAACGGACATTCAGTATTTACATCTATTTCTCAAGCCTTCTTTTCACTTCGTAGGGATCAACATCAGATGTTACCCAGTCGGTAAGCTTTTCAGCATTTCCGCCCTCAGTACACCTGGCAATAAAGAATGAGCGCGATCCCTGTCTTTTCTTTGGCCCAAAGCTCATCTTAGGGCCTATACCCTGAAAATCTTTAATTGATTCCATAGCCCTGATGAAATTATCGACAGTCAAATCTCTTCCACATCTTCTAAATGCCTCAACCATTGGCTCGATAAAGAGGATGCCGGCATAGTAAAAAATTCCCCATCTGTCCTTAGGCTCCAGTCTTTTTTGGGCCTCATGATACTTTACCATTAATGGATTTTTTGAGTGAAGTAGTTCTCCAAAGGTTGCAAAAATTACATCTTTAAAAAGACCCTTACTGATTTTATACATTAGCTGGTAATCACTCAGGGTGCTTGTTACCATCCAAAAAGGTTTAAATCCAAGTTTTGCTGCGGTACCGAGCATAATAGCCCCATGTTTTGGAAGGACCCACATAATGACTACATCAGGTTTGGCAGCCTTGAGCTTCATGCAGTGTGAACTGAGGTCTGTATCAAGTGGCTCTACTGAGACTGTAGCAGCAAATTTCATACCCCTTCTTTCCAGGGCAATTTGGGCGCCGATAAGACCGACTTTTCCGTAATCATCATTCTGGTAAAAAAAGGCTATTCTTTTTTTCCCTAACTTATCAATAGCATAATTTACAAGGAGGAATGCCTCGTCAGAATAGAGAGGATAGGTTCCGAATAGATAAGGCGCCTTCTCAGGCGGATAGCCCCAATGAACAGAACCGGCTGCTGGTCCTACCCAGGGGACTTTATTTTTTTCCAGGTAATCTTTAACAGCAAAACCGGTAGCTGTCCCAACACCTGAAGCAAATGCAAAGACCTTCTTGTCCTCAACCAGTTCTTTGGCAATAGCCTTTGTTTTTGGGGGTTGATAGGCATCATCCCTTAAGTAGTATTTTATCTTCCTGCCATGAATTCCGCCCTCCTCATTGATCATTTTAAATAATAGTCCTGATCCCCGCGCAACCGCTCCCCAAAGGGCAGCAGGTCCTGTTTGGGGGCCCCATTGTCCGATGCGAATCTCTGTATCAGTAACTCCTCGTTCTGCGAGCGCTACAGGGGTGATAACTAAAGCAAAGACCATTGCGAAAGCTATCACGATAAACAAGTTCTTCTTTTTCATTTTTATCCTCCTTTAATTAATTGTTTAGCCTTTCACAAAATGCATCCTTCTCATATCTATCTCCTTCTATACATGCCGTCAATTATATCGCCAAATGCCTCATTTACATATTTTCTTTTTACCTTCATGGTGGGTGTGACTTCACCATCTTCCTCATAAAGCTTCTTGGGTAGGATGGTGAACTTCTTAATCTGCTCCACACGTGCCAGTGTATCATTTACTTTATTCACTTCCTCCTGAATCAGCTTAATTATCTCAGAGGTCTGTGTCAAATCTTTATAGGTAGAAAACTGAACTTTATGATCCTGTGCATATTTAACGACATTATCCTCATCAATCATAATCAGAGAGGTAATAAATTTTCTCTTGTCGCCAATAATAACGGCGTCATTAATGTATGAGCTAAATTTTAACTTATTTTCTATGTATTGAGGAGTAATATTTTTGCCTCCAGCAGTTACCATAATATCTTTTTTCCTGTCTGTTATCTTCAGGTACCCATCTTCATCTATTTGACCTATGTCACCAGAATAAAGCCATCCATCTTTTAGGGCCTCTGCAGTAGACTCAGAGTCTTTGTAGTAACCCTTGAACACACTGGGAGATCTTACGAGTATCTCTCCATCTTCTGCTATTTTTACTTCTACACCGGTGAGGGGAGGGCCCACCGTTCCAAACTTTAGCCTCCCGAGCTTGCACACGGATGTAACCGAAGTTCCTTCTGTCTGGCCATACCCCTCAATGAGATTGACCCCAATGGACTGAAAAAAATGGAGCACATCCGACGATATAGGGGCACCACCTGAAACGCCCACTTCCATGCGCTCAAATCCCAGCCTCTCCTTGAGCTTTCGAAAGACTGTGAAATAGGCAAGCTGAAATAGAACCTCGAGGTAGAATGGAACCGACTTAAGGCTCATCTTCAATGTGGTCCGCTTCTGCCCAATCTTAAGGGCAGTATAAAAAACAAGTCTTTTAAACCAGGTGGCGTCGGACATCCTGATGTAGATAGCAGAAAGATATTTTTCCCAGATACGGGGTACCGCAATCTGCAATGTTGGGGATATCTCTCTCATGTTATCGGTAACGGTATCCAGGTTCTCAATAAAATTGACGGTGTAACCAAAGGTGATGTGGACAAACACCGAAAAGATTCGCTGGAAGATATGACAGAGAGGAAGGAAAGATAAGACCTCATGCGTTTTTTTGATGGGGACGCCACTGCTAACGGCATTTCCCATCCATGTGACATTTCTGTGTGTCAGCATGGCGCCCTTGGGGGGGCCTGTGGTTCCCGAGGTATAGATGAGGACCGAAAGATCATCAGATGTCACTTCGGCCATCCGTTTCTCAAGCAGATCGGGGTCTTTTTCGACAATCTGTCTGCCTATTTCGAGCAGCTCATGGTATGTCATGACTATGGGGTCCTTAAAGTGCCTGAGCCCCTCCAGATCCCATACGATTACTTTTTTTAGAAAAGGGACCTTATCCCTGAAATGGAACCATTTATCAAGTTGCTCCTCATTTTCTACAAAGAAAAATTTTGATTCTGAATTTTCAATTACATGCTCGACCTGTGACCAGGCGTTGGTTGAATAGACCCCAACGGCCACTCCCCCAGCACATTGGATACCCATGTCTATGATCACCCATTCGGGACAGTTATCGCCGATAATGGATACACGATCTCCCTTTTGAAGGCCCATGGATATAAGTGCAGAGCCTGCATATTGGGCCCGACTGTAATATTCATTCCAGGAGATATCGTGCCAGAGGCCATATTCCTTTTTGCGAATGGCAACACGATCACCATACTTCTGAACCGTGTCTTTGAATATTTGAGGCGTGGTTTCCAAGGTCATCACATTATCTCCACCTTTTTTTCCTCTTCCAGCGTTGATATCCTTTGGCGGATTCTTCAGATTTAACCCCCATATAAAATTCCTGTACATCCTTATCTTCCATCAGTTCCTGAGCGTTTCCCTTCATGACGAAACGTCCATTCTCTAATATCAAACCGACATGGGCGATTTTTAATGCCATCCGTGCATTCTGTTCTACCAGGAGGATTGTAACTCCCTCTTCATTTATGGTCTTTATAATGCCAAATATTTGTGCAACCAGGATGGGTGAAAGCCCTAAGGATGGCTCATCCAGGAAGAGTAATTTAGGCTTATTCATCAAGGCTCTGCCTATTGCCAGCATCTGCTGTTCACCGCCTGAGAGTGTTCCTGCAAGCTGATGCTCTCTTTCCATGAGGACGGGAAAATAGGCGTAGATCCTCTTGAAATCTTTCTTGATTCCAGCCCTGTCATGCCTGGTGTAGGCCCCCATGAGTAAATTTTCTCTCACTGTGAGCTCATCAAACACCTCACGTCCTTCTGGAACATACGAGATACCTAACCTGACTATCTGTTCAGGGTCCTTGCCATCGATTCTCTTTCCTGTAAACTCTATGGTTCCCTTGTCCGGTTGATCCTCAATCAGACCCATAACCGTTTTTAATATAGTTGATTTTCCTGCCCCATTATTTCCCAGGATAGCAGTGATAGTTCCTTCATCTACGGTTAGTGATACACCCCGTAAGGCATAAATTAAGGTATAGAATGTCTCTATATTTTTTATCTCAAGCAGTTTGCTCAATGATTTCATCCTCTCCTAAGTAAGCCTTCAAGACCTCAGGGTGTTTCCGTACCTCTTCAGGAGCGCCTTCAGTAATAGATTGGCCGAAGTTGATGGCCAGGATGCGATCTGATATATCCATGACCACCTTCATATCGTGCTCTATTAATAGGATTGTAACTCCCAGCACATCCTGTATGTCCTTTATCCAGAAAATGAGGTCCTGCTTTTCTTCTGTATTCATTCCGGCTGAGGGTTCATCTAAGAGTAAAAGTTCAGGCTCAAGGGCCAGGGCTCTCCCTAACTCGATAAGCTTCTGGGTTCCATAGGGAAGGCCCCCAACAAATTGGTTTCGGGCAGCTTGCAAATCAAGGAGATCAATGATCTCTTCTACCCGCTCTCTGTGCTTTATCTCTTCACGGGCAGCTCTTGATTTTCGTCTAAAAAATGTAGCTCCGCTCAATACACCTGTTTTAATATGGATATGCCTGCCTAACATCAAATTTTCCATTGTTGTCATCCTGGAAAAGAGCTCGATATTCTGAAAGGTGCGGGCAATTCCCTTCATGGCAATCTTATGGGGCTTGAGGCCTATTATATCTTCACGCTTAAAGACGATTTTTCCACTATCTGGCGTATAAAGACCACTGATACAGTTAAAGATAGTAGTTTTTCCAGCGCCGTTAGGGCCGATGATAGAAAAAATAGATTCTTTAGCAACCTTAAAGCTAACATTATCAACGGCTTTTAGGCCACCAAAGGCGATTGTCAGATTATGAACGCTAAAAAAATCTGGCTGTATTTGTTTTTCAACAGTATCCATAAACCATCCTTACGTAACAAACATTTAGCCCGTGAAATTTACCGTAGGTAACAGCGCAGCGTATTTCACTGGGCCAACAAACTCAATAAACATATTATACCCTTCTGACATAATGCTTGGCAAAAAGGCCACTTGGCTTGAAACAGAGAATGAGAACGATGATTAAAAACGCCACTATAGATTTAAATTGCAAAGAAACGTATCCACCAAATAGGGTTTCGATAATACCAAGGATATAACCTCCAATAGCAGAACCAACTAATGTAGTCATTCCGCCCAAAACCGCAGCGGCAAATCCTTTGAGCAGGGGATCCATCATCAAATTCGGGTCCAGAGTAGCTATGGGCGCCAACATCATCCCGGCCACAGCGCCAATAAAGGAACTCATACCCCAGGTTATGGATAATATTCTATTGGCCCTGATACCATTTATCCTCGCAGCTACCATATTTTGCTGAGTAGCTTTCATGGCAATACCCACCTTGGTATATTTAAAGAAAAGAAAAAGGATAAACATGAGAAAAAGCGCAACTAAAAATGTGGCGATATTCAGGTAACTAACCACGGCTTGGCCTAAATGAACTATGTCAAAGTCTGAAACCGGAAAGGGAAAGCTCTGTTGTTCTGCGCCCCATTTCCAGCTTGCAAGACCATAAAGCATCATCTCAAATCCAAGGGTAATAAGGATTAGACTCAGGACATTGGGATCCTTTGCCCTCCTTAAAAAAACAAACTCCAAAAATACCCCTAATACAATGGCAAAGACCAAGGCTCCGCTAAAGGAAACAAGAAAAGATTGACCATAGGTATCCAGAAACATAAATGCGACAAAGGTGGAGATCATGGCCATTTCACCCTGGGCAAAGTTGGGCACTTCTGAGGTCTTATAGATAATTACCATGGCCAGAGCAACCAGCGCATAGATACTCCCTATAGAGATGCCGCTTACTAAAAGCTGAAGGAACATGATGTGTTACCTTTCTGATAAATAAACTAAAGTGCCTAAAATGATAAATGCCTAAAGTTGATGAACTCGTAAAAAGTCCAGTTTCCCCTCCCCTGGTGGGAGGGGATTAAAGGGAGGGGGTATAACTAGCTGAAATACTATCTTATTCACCCTCACCCCAACCCTCTCCCTTCGAGGGAGAGGGAGTTTTGCGACTTTTTACGAGACCGTCAAAGTTAAAACAGAAAAGATGATTTAAATAATTGAGTATATATTATGAATTACTCCAAACTAATATTTTTGGTACATTAGATTCATTTTTATAAGCGGTGCTTTTGAGCCGCTTTTATTTCTCAGAAATATTACCGAAAGAAGGCTCAGGTAATCCTGTTCATAACTTTAGGCACTTTAGGCACTTTAGCCCTGGCCCAGACCTGGTAAAATCTGACTTAGCAAAGATAAACCAGGATTGATAATACATCATAAACAAGCATATATTCAAATCACGTCGCACCAGGGCGGGCTCACTTTAGGCACTTACATTAAAATGGCCATGTTTTCCAATAAATCTTTGTTCTTATCCAGAAGCCGTAGAGACCAAGAGGCTCAAAAACTACAATTAAAACAATTATCAATCCTAAGAAAATGCTCGATACATTGTGAATACCAGTAACAC
>Ga0233414_10000236_pt1 | contig 23756 bp, 19 predicted proteins | sample Na_anoxic_10_MG_FD_189020 | JGI IMG/M metagenome (GOLD analysis project Ga0233414, IMG submission 189020) | Seawater microbial communities from Saanich Inlet, British Columbia, Canada - Na_anoxic_10_MG | ecosystem: Environmental > Aquatic > Marine > Inlet | place: Canada: British Columbia... | reverse complement strand
TGAAAATAACTGAAAATTGGCTCAAAGCTAATTTCGATAAAATTGAAATGTACGATGCGATGGATGGTGAAACCGCCCACTATTACGAATATAAGTTGGGGCATAGTTCACATTATGACCTCTATTCTGACGAACCTTTTGATACAGTGGTTTTCGGTGAGAAGGGAAAACACTTCAAAACGACAGAAGAAGTGAATACGGTTATTGATTTATTTGGAGACAAAGATGCCTGACATCACCAAATGTAACGACGACAAATGTCCAAAACGTAAGAAATGCTATCGTTATTGGAGCAAGCCAAATAGCTGGCAATCTTATTTTACAGAATCCCCGAGAAAAGGTAAAACTTGCGACCATTACTGGGAACGTAAAAATAATGAAAGATAAATTTGTAATAATTGATAAATGGAATTTGGAGGAATCATGATTGAAGCAATTGTTAAAATATCGGGGTCAATTTTCTGTCTCGGTGTGGGAACAGTTTTACTCGCATTCGGAGTGATGATATTGAGCGTTTTTGTGGTGGAAGTGTTAAACCATTTGCGGGGGAAGTAATGGACATTAAAGAAATAGAACAACTCTCCTCACTCCCCGAAGTGAAAATGAATAATCAAATACAAGCGGTGTTGGACTTAATAAGCGGTCATACAGAAGTCATCGAATTACACACGAAGATGCTTGAAGTTTTATATGAGAAAATCGACAATGTACAAATGGATATAGAATGTGCAGATTGTCAGGAAGGTGAATAAAATGGGTAAAATGTCTGAAATAGCATTTCTGTTAGAAACAGGTGATGAAAAAGGATTAGTAGAGTTTTTTGGCAATCAGGGATGGAGAAAGTCTGTTTCTGAAATTGGAGGTAAGGAATTTCTTAAAGCATTTGATGAAATAAAAGAAGCTAAAAAGAAAAAGAAGAAATATGTTCGTATATCTGATGTAAATAAAGAAATAGCAAAAGAATGGAAGGAAAAAAAGAAATGTTAAGAAAACAATTTATAGAAACAAGTGGTGATTTTTCATTATATGGTGTAGCAAGGTTTACAGCATACATCATGTCTGCTACGGCATTATATATGGAAAATTTACAAGTAGCTGCAATAGCATTTGGATTTGGAGCTACACTTGGTTTTCTTCGTAGAATAGCAAGGATTTGGGAGTAATAATGAATATATGTAACCACCATTTATTTGGATTAATTATAATTATTGCAGTCACAGCTATAGGAATAATTTCAGTACTAAAAGCAATGAAAAATGAAAAAGAAACAAAATCTTAAATGCCCATGCTGTGGATATATATATAATCAAACATACAATCCAACAAAAGAAATAGAAAGATTAATAAGTAAAAGAAGCAAATCATTAAAGAATGAACTCAGAAAAGTATTCATGTTGATTAATAAAAATGTTCCATCTGATAGAGATAGAGATTTACAGTATAAATTCTTACAAGCAATATCTAAAGTTGATTCCAAGGCAATTAAGTGGGCCATCAATAGATATGTGATGAGTAATTATCATCTTACTGGTAAAGGATTGTTCTATCTAAAGAAAATAATACTTAATCATCATAAGAATGCTAAAACAATTTCTGAGAATGAAAGAAAGTCAAGAGGTCTTACGCCTCCAATTGTTAAACTAAAAAGGAAGGATTAAAATGTTAGAATCAACATTATTTCCAGTAAGAGAAATACCTGCTATTTGTGGACTAGATGACAAATTTACAATAAGAGAAGATGTAGGTGAATCATCAGGATATAAATTCATAGTAAGAGAAGATACTGGTAAAGTTCTTAGTTGTATGACTAATGATTATAAATTAGTTAAAAACCAAGAAATAATAAATGCTGCTGAACCAATACTAGAACAACATAACGCTCAATTAAAAGAAGCTGTAAGTTTTGGTAATGGTCAGCAAACAACATGGAAATGGATTATTCCAGATGTTAAAATAGAAATCAGTAAAGGTGATTTAATGAATCCTGAAATTATAATTAAGAATAGTTATGATGGAAGTTCACAAGTCCACATATTATCAGGAGCCTTTAGATTAGTATGTAGTAATGGAATGATTATAGGAAATGTAATTGAAAAGTATAATTATAAACATAATATTGGTAATATAAATCTAGATAACTTAGATGAGTCAATAGAAAATACAATTATCCATGCTAGAAAAGTAGGTGAAGAATTTCCAGCATTAAAAGATAAGAAGCTAAAACAAAAGCACATAGTAAATCTAATAGAACTATTCCCTTCCACAATGGGTGAGTTTATTACTCAATACCTAGTTGCAAACAAGCCGAAAAACTATTGGGATTTATTTAACGTAGCAACATATATAAATACTCATAAAATGAATAGAAAGTATAACTCTACTCATCAGTTAGAGTCCAGGATATATCCAAATATATCTAAATGGGCTAAAGCCTAGTGGATGCTAATTGCCCTGTGGTAATTCCTTATTATGGGGGCAAATTCACAATGAGTAAAAGACTTATTGAGATGATGCCCCTTCATAAGAGATATATAGAAGTATTCGCAGGCGGTGCTTCAATGTTCTTTAGAAAGAAAAAGGTTGATTGGAATGTGCTGAATGACCTTGATAATGACATCGTAAATTTGTATATTTGTGTACTTGAAGAGTTCGAAGAACTTAAAAGACATATCTATTGGTATCCTAGAAGCAGAACATTATTTGATAACTTCAAGGAGAACATAAAAGAAGGTAAGATAGATATACCCGACCCTAAAAGAGCTGCACAATATTTCTTTGTTGTCAGAAATTCATTTAATAATATGATGGGTGGAGTATTTTCTAAAGATACAAAGTGGGATGTTAATATCACTCAAGAATTAGAAGAATCAAAAAAGAAATTAGATAACGTAACAATAGAGAACTTTGATTTCAGAGATTTAATACCTAGATACGCTCCAAGAGAAGGTGATATGTTTTATTTAGACCCTCCTTATGTAGTAGCAAAGAAAGGTTATTATAGAAATGTATTTGATGAACAATGCCACATTGATTTAAAAGAATCAGTTGATTTAATAGATGAAGGTGGTGGCTATTTTATGGTAAGCTATGACGATGAGCCTGAAATTAGGGAATTATATAAAGATTATAATATTAAAACTATTGATACGAAGTATGTCGGTGCTTCGCCAGAAAAAAGAGGTGAAATAAGAACTGAATTAGTCATATTGAATTACGAACCAAAAGAACAATTCCAATTGTTTTAGAAAGGAATAGTATGAGAGCAGTATGCCCAAGTTGTGCATCATCGCATACAAGAAAAAAAGGAATAAGAAGAAACCAGCAGAGATGGACCTGTAATGAATGTAGGAGGCAGTTTACAGCTCCAATTGATTATACAGAATATGGATTCCCAAAGATACTGTTGTTTGATGTTGAAACAAGCTTCTATCACTTTGTAGGGTGGGGAACATATAAACAATACATTCAACACTACCAGATAACAAAGCATCAGTACATAATTAGTTGGGCCGCTAAGTGGTTATACGATGAAAATGTACAATCAGATGTTGTAACACCAAAAGAATCTAAAAATAGAGATGATAAAAGAATACTGAAATCAATCTGGAAGTTGTTGGATGAAGCTGATATAGTTATTGGACACAACGGAGATAGGTTTGATTTAAGAAAGCTTCGTTGGAGATTCATATCAGAAGATATGCAACCGCCAAGTCCATTCAGGGTGATTGATACATTAAAGATTGCAAGACGAGAGTTCTTCGCGCCTTCATATAAACAAGATTTCCTTACAAAATACTTTCATTTACAAAATAAGCTTGAAACAAATTTCCAACTATGGAAAGATTGTGAAGCTGGTATATCAGAGAAATTGGAAGAGATGGTTGAGTACAACCGACATGATGTAATGGGATTAGAAGAATTGTATTTAAAGATAAGACCATATATCCATAATCATCCTAACTTAGGTGTGTTAATGGATAAAGATGTTTGTTCGACTTGTGGAGCAGATGATATAATAGAAACAAATTCTGAGTATATTACATCAGCAAATAAGTTTCCAGTATATCGTTGTAACAGTTGTAAGACACCATACATTAGACATAAGAAAAATTCTAATGAAGATGGAACAAACATAAGGAGCGTTTCTAGCTAAAACTGAAAGGAGTATATATTGACAAATTTAAAAGTAGCTCCGTCGAGCAAGAATGCGGAAGAGTCAGTACTTGGATGCATTCTACTTGATGGAGTTTCTATTTATGAGAAAGTAGCAGCATGGATAAGAGATGAAGATGCATTTTATTATAAAGATAATCAAACAGTATGGAAAGCAATAAAAGAAATATATAAATCAGGAGAACCGATTGATGTCATAACAGTAACCAACAAAGTAAAAGATACAAGTCCCGATGAAACAATGGGATACTTCATTACTGGATTACCAATGGAAGTAGCAACGACAGCAAATGCAGAGTATCATGCGAAAATAATATGGGAAAGACATATACAAAGAGAAGCAGCGAAGACAGCAAATAAATTATACAAAACAAGTTTCACAGATTATGAAAAATTAGATACTACATTACAACAACACAGTAGATTAATAGATGAACTAAAGGATTTACAACCTTCTAAGAAGACAGATATAGATGTTATCATAAGTAATACTATTTCCAACTTGAAAAACAGTAGTAACATCATACCTTTCGGTCTCCAACAACTCGACTATCCTGCCGGGGGAATGACAAGAAAGGAAGTTACTGTCTTAGGTGGTAGACCTGGACATGGAAAGACTACATTAGCTATAAATATCGTAAGAAGTTTAATCGCTCAAGGATATAAGGTAATGTTATTCAATAGAGAGATGTCGAATGAAGAAGTAATGAAGAAAATTATTATTATGGAAAGTAAAGATATTGAATATTCAAAGATTAGAAAGAATAAATTAACTGATGAAGAAATAACTGAAGTTGAATTGTTAAGTGAAAAAATAGATAAGAAATATAAAAATCTTATAATGTATGATAACATAAGAAAACTTAGTGAAGCGATGCTTGAAATATCTAGATACAAACCAGATGTAATATTAGATGATTATATACAGTTAATACAAGTAGATGATATAGAAGAAAGAAGATTCCAAATAGAAAGTATAATGTATGAGTATAAATGGATATGTAAGAAAGAAAATTGCAGTGCAATATTAGTATCACAATTAAACAGAGAAATTGAAAAGAGAATAGACCCTAAACCAAGACTAAGTGATTTCGCAGAGTCAGGTGTAATAGAACAAACAGCAGAGACAGCAATCATGCCGTTCTATGGGTGGAACTTTGATAATGAATCACATGATAGATATGAAATAGAAATAATAGTACCTAAGAGTAGATATGGAACAATAGGAACTTATGTTATGGGCTTTAATGGAAACAGATGTAAGTTTTACTTTGATAGAGATGATGCGAAGAATGATATTGATATCAATACTAAAAGGAAAGTGCCATTTTAAAAGTAGTGAAGTTAGAAGAGTTTACAGATAAGTTAGCAACAATCCAAGCTGATGAGCATCTCACAATAGAGACGACTATCGACATTAAACAGAAGATAGTTGATACTAAAAAGTTGTGGGATTGCTCATCTAGTGAACTTGATAATATATTAGATGAGTACAGGAAAAAGTATATGGAAAGTAAAACCGAGAAAGTAGTAACGTATCGGTCTAAGTATAGACATAAGAAAAGTAAAAATAAATATTCAGCTAGGAAGGATTGGGAGTAATGATTATAATAGGTATTGACCCTGGAGCAAAAGGTGGAGTAGCAATATACGATGAAGCTAAAGATAAGATGATACTACATAAATGTCCAGAGACACCAAAAGAAATGGCAGCTATAATAAATACAGCTAGAGTTAAAGATAAGAATACTTTTTGTGTGATAGAGAAGGTTCATGCTTTCCCTACAGATGCAAGAAGTAGTGCGTTTAAATTCGGATGTAACTTTGGTAAATGGTTAGGGATACTTGGAGCATATGATATTCCAACACTAGAAGTTACGCCTCAAGCATGGATGAAGCCACTCCAGCCTCTTTCAAAAATAAAAACAGAAAGGAAAAATCAGTTGAAACAAATAGCAATTAATTTATTCCCAGAGAATAAGATTACATTGAGTACAAGTGATGCAGCTTTAATGGTAGTTTGGTATGTAAACAATGAAAATGATAATTAATGACTAAAAATAAAATAGTTTTAACAGAAGAAATATTAAGTGAATTATCAGATATTATAAAGAGTGGTGCTGAGTTAGAAAATAAAGGTAAAGAGATAAGATTAAGAGCTGAAAATGTATTGGCATCTTTTGCGACTTATGGTGTAGAGATACCTAGTAAAAGAAATAAAAGATTATTAAAAGATATGAAGAGAACTTCCGCCTGGACTCCTCTTAATTAATCATCAGGCAAAAAAGAGAGGGGGTTTCGGCCCCCTTTTTTTAGCTCCAAGTTCCTCTGTCAAAGCCACCTTGATATCCTTTTTGGTGAGCTAGTGATAATAGTCTTGTATTATATCTAGATAAAGAACCTTTTAGTGGTTGTAAATCAGCTGAATAAGCTTTTTGACTATTCACTATATTTGAAAGCCATTCATTTGAACCAACATTCTCAGCTCCTTGTATTCTCCTGCCATCTTTTGATAGATTTTTTAGAGATTCTAATACTATATCTTTCTTCTTAGGTTTTTTCTTTAGAGGTTTAGGTTCAGCATATGCAGGAGTTGGTAGACCAACAGCCTTAGCAACCACAGCCTTCTTCTCTTTCATTTCTTTGTCTGGGAATAGACCTAATTCTATTTGAGCTAATGTACCAAGACCAGCACCGTTATACATACGAGGCCAAATAACATAGAGTTGTCTTGCTACTTCTGTGTTTAATGTTCTTACAGCATCATATACTCTATCAGAGTCACGGGAATCAGCGTAGTCTTGATATCCAGCTAAATAACCTAACCAACTATGTTCATCTAATTCACCATTGGACATTAAATCGTATAGACCAAATACATTACCCATAGTAACGATATCACCAACGAAAGGTCCACCTACAGTTCCAATTATAGGACCTTTACCAAAGAAAGCTCTCTTCTTAACTTCTTCATCTTCACTAAAGGCGTCAGCGAAGTTTTGATATCTTTCATAAGTATCGTGCTGTATAAGATTACCTACATCTGTATTTGTCAGAGGTGATAGTATACCATATAAGAATGAGTATAACATTCCTAACCTATAAAGTCTAAAAGCTTCTGGACTCCCCCAGTCTCCAGCAACTATACTGTCTTTACCTCTAGTAGCTATCTTGTGTTGGTAGTTCCAAAAATTAACACTATATGTCATAAACTGACCTAATATAGAACCAGCTGGTGTTCTTAAAACTTTTGGCTTTGCAAACCCAGAATATTCATAGTGAAGTTCTTTTACCATATTGGCTGCAAAGTTTGAAGACCTTTTTGTTATTAAATTCTGTATATAATCATTTATATCTGTATCTTTATCGAGCTTACCTTCTTTTATTGCCCTAGTAACATCTCGTTCAATCATACCAGCGTTGTTATTTAACTGTTGATGCCTCAGTGCAAATGCCATTTTAAATGTTAACTGTCTGTTGACTTTATTCTCAACCCACCTCATTGGCTTAGCTGTTGTTGATGCAAATTTTTCAAGACCTTCTGAAAATTTCCTAGATGTACTGTCATATTTATATGTAAGTACTTCTTTCCCGTTTATCTTTGATGTCGCTACATCTGGAAACAAACCTAATGTATTTGTAAGTTCACGAGCTTCAGCAAAATAAACACCATGCTTTTTAGCCTCAACGTCAGCTAAAGCCCTTATATTAGCAGTATCTAAATATTGAGAAGAATCTCTCATCCCCTTTACACCAAAGTAAACATAGTTTTGTAATGACTGAGTTGCATTTCTCGCAGCTCCTCTTAGATTTAAACCAAGTTTAGACATAAACTGCCAAGCTGTAACATTTCTAGTAGCAGCTCTCCAAAATGATGATTTAACATTCAATCCTAACATAGTTGCATGAGTATCATAAAGATAATCTATATAAAATTGAGACTGATGGTCTGCCTCATCTGGAGACATTTCGCCTATCTTTCTTATACCTTGCAATAGCTTAGCCGAAGTTGTCCCAGCGAAGTTAAACATCGTTATATTTCTAATATAGTTATCCATTACACCAATGACATCTTTATTATGTCTAGCCATATCTCCATATTTAGCCTCTAAAGCATGCTTTGATAGATTAAGTTCATCAATAAGTATCTCACTCATGTTTGCAACATAGTCATTTACTTTTGTTAAATCTTTTTTCTCTAAAGTACTAGATTTTTCATATATAGATTCTTGAACAGCTTTCATAGTAGGAAACATTCTAAGCACTTCAGTTGGAAAATAATTCTTCCTCTGCTTTAAATTACTTTGTATCTTTCTCATGTTGCCTAACATTTCTGTATAAGCACCACCAGTTAATTCATTGGCTTCTGATATAGCTTCTATATGAAATCTTAAACCATTTTTTAAATCTCTATACAGTTTAGGACTTATACTTTTCCACTCGCTTGCTATGTCTGAGAATATGCCATACTTTTTTAGTTCTTTCCTTACTAAATCAGGGTCTCTTAATACATCATTAGCTAATTCAAATATTTCAAACTGAGTATCTTTGGATAGGTCAGCTAATTCTTTTTTATAATAATCTTCTGCTGATTTCCATCCATCATTTTGCATTTTCTCTTGATATGTATTATACTTTTTCTGAAGTTCTTTATGAGCTTTGTTCATAGTTTTAAACCCACTTTTACTACTCAATCCAAGCAGTCTAGACTTTTCACCAAGTTTCTTTACAATACTATTAAAAACACTTTGGTAATCATCTCTATGGCCTTGAAATTGCTGATGAGATTTCATAAAAAATCTATAAGCATCTCTAGCTGGCATATTATTAGCTAAAACAACCTCAGGTAAATAAAATAATTCAGCAAACTTTCCTGTTCTTTTTGTAAACCCTTTCTCTACTTTATCAATTCTTTTACTTATAACCTTAAGTTCTGCGATTGATGGCGTCTCACCATAATCAAAATCTTTTCTAGTTGTTGACCACCACAGTTGTTTTAAATATCCATAGCTATCTTTTCCAAGATTCTTAGATATGATTCCACCTTTTTTGAACCATTTATCTATTACTTTTTCACCTAACTCTAATGCCTTTGGGTCACAACGTGCCATAATTAATTTCCTTTATTTAACATCCCATTATATTGTCTCTGAAGACTTGTTTAGCTTGTTCTCCAGTCTCTACATTTCTCTCTATAGGACTACCAAATGGATTCATATCAATACTGGATACCTTATCTTTTACAAGCATATTCTTTTCAGATAAATCACCAAACCATATCTTACCATCTTTCTTAACACTATCATAATACCCTTTTAAATCTTTTACATTTTCTAATTTGCCTCTACTATTCAATACTTTATTAGGCATAAAATAAAATCTAGCCATATTTTTAATATCCAATAGTTGGTCAATCTTAGCTGGGGCTCCTTTTAATGATAGATAATCAAGAGATAAGTCTCCAGTAACTCCATATAATAATTTCATCTCAGGGTTTAAATCTTGTATTGTTTCTATTTCACCTTTATCTATAGCTTTAAATACATCACCAGCTTCTTTTATCATATCAGCATTACTGGAGCCAGAATACAATGATTCACTTGTTGCAAATATAGAAGAACCTATATCATCACCACCAAGAGCAGCTTTAAGTCTTTCTTCTCCACTCATCTTACTAACATCTTGTCTTGGTGACTCTTGATTATACAAAGCTCTCATTTTATCTGTGAATGATTCAGCTAATTCTCTGATTAACAGTTGTCTTTTATCAACCAATAAATCTGTTTGTCTACCGGATAAACCAGCTTCTTTAGCAGTTTGTCTAGCTATAGGTATATCTAATATTTCTGGGTTTGTAGATAAGAAATTCATACCCAATGTAATATATTTAATTTGTTTATCTATCTTAGAGAACCCTGGTAGAAAATGCTTTTGGTGGTAAGTAGCTGTCATACCATCTGGTTCAGGTGTCATAAACTTTAGTATCCAGAGATTGCCAAGACCATCTTCCATATCATTCCATCTGCCCCATTCTGTTCTCATATATCTCATAATGTCAGCTTGTACAATATCTTCTCTCTCATGAGGAGCGTAATCTCTATGCTCAAACCAACTTGACCACTTTTTACCTAACTCTCTCCTAGCTTCGGATACACTAATCTCAAACGCTTCTGAATAAGGAACTGTTCTTGGGTCTAACATAAACCCTGTCTTCTCAGCAAGTGTTCTATGCCACATAACCATCTGAGCATAATCATTACTACTGATACCTTTTATTTCAATAGCTAATTTATTATTCTGCCAAGTAGAAGCAACAATCCTTCTCATGTTATTTCTTATCCACTCTTGTCTTTGATTTACATACCTACCAGTCTGCTCAGGTCCAATGCTTTGTTTTTTACCATATTTAATATTCCCTTTAGTATCTTTATACATAGTAACAAGGTCAACAGGCAATCCTTTAACGATTGATTGCATTAACTGTCTTCTAATAGTTTTTGCTATTGGTATAGTAGCTGATTCATCAAGTAATATCTTATCATTTACACTATCTCTTACTCCTTGCAGCCTATTAACTCTATCTCCAAGCCAAGATTCTAAGTTTTCATCATTATATCTCTTAGCTCTTTTAAGACCAGACTTAGCTGAAACAATCTTCCTATCTAGAATATTTAAAAATTCAAAATTCTCAGCATCCTTTTTAATAGAGTTTACTATTTTTCTTACAACAGCATCTGTCTCATTACCTTTATCTACATAATCACTCCATATATCATTAAAAGCTTCTTCACTTTTATCGTGAGATTTATATGGTTCTTCTAATCCCATTCTATCAACTGATGCCGATGACCATACAGACCTATCAAATGGTAATAACTCTGAACCTAAATTGCTTACTCGTTCACCTCGCCTAGCAACCTTTGGGAGTCTAGCATCTTGCAACCCAAATATTGAAACAGGTTTTTTACCACCAGTAGCATCTGAATAAAAATATTTAGCATAATCTTTAAACTTATATTTTGGGTTTCTTCCCATAGCTCTTAATACATAAGCTTCAAGATTTAACATAGAATCACTATATGTATCGTATCCAGTTATAAATGACTCATAATTAACTCTTTTAGATTCTCCAGCTTCATATGTATCAGTAGCTAATTGTAAGAATCCTTTATAAGGTTGAAGTGAAGCTATTATAATATCTTGTTCTACAGGTTTTATTTTTTCTGATTGGAATTGTTCTTTGCCTTTAGAGTCCCTTACAAGAACTCCTTTTTCAAATAAACCTCGATATTCTGTTTCGATTGTATTCCCATTCTTATCTTCAACTTTTACAGTTAAACCTTCTTTGCCAAATAATATATCTCTATAATAATCAGAAAAGTCTTCTTCTGTAAACCCATCTTTTGAATCTACAATTCTTTGAATATCATCTGTAGTTTTTATCTCAGCTTCCATCATTCTATCTGGATTAATTCTTATAACTGATTTAGGCTCTCCTGGTAGAGTAGGCAAAGTTATATTATAGCCTCTCTCGCCATCTTCGCCTCTATAATGCTTCATAAATTGAAAGACTCTTTTAATCTTTACAACTTCACCTCTCTTTTTTGAAGATACTTGTGAATCAAAGTTATATTTTCTTAGGCTAGATGGATTAAGTAAATCAAGTTCTCTTATAGATGTTGGGTCTGATGTATTAACAACTGATTTAACATCAGGAGCCATCTTATCCCAAGCGTTTAATATTTCAGTTGGAGTATCCCACCAATAATTTAATTTATCATAATCATGGTCAGCTTCTAATCTTGTCCATAAATCAACAGTATTTAATCTAGCAAAGTTTCCATCAACAAAACCTTTTATACCAGCTATAACTTTATCAGATGAACGAGTAGAAGGCGTTCTTTGAAATACACCAGCAACTTCAACAGTTATATTCTTATCCATAAATGTATTTAAATCTTTTACCCAATCAACTAACCTACCTAATTGATGTTCCCTTTTACCTCCAAATACAAAACCTTCTACATTACCTTTCATTTTTGCATTTAGCTTAGCTTGCTCTTTAGTTTTTATATATACTTGGCCTCTTTGACCTTTGCTAATATCATTTCTTATTCCTTTTATAAGGTCACTCCAAGTCATTAATTGGTCAGCTGCATTTTCTCTACCTACAATTACATTTGTATTCTGAGGGTCAAATCTTTTTGTATAATTATTATCACCTATTTCAGCATTCCCATATGTATATACACTATCAATCCCATCTTTTGATTTTTCAAATAACATATTCCTCAAGCCATCAACATGGTCAAATTCATAATAAGAAGGAACTAATACACTTTGACTGCCGTGATGATTTTCAGGGCTTATCATACCAGATTTATCAATAAACTCTCTCATCATAGCATTTTTCATACTATTCTTAAATGGTAAAAACATAGGATAACCATTAGCACTTAACCATCTAGACATAGTACTGTACATTACATTATCAACGTCATCACCAACCTCACCAATTAAGAACTTAGAAAATGCAGTCATTCTAGATATATTACCACCACCTACAATACTAGCCAATCTATCTTCATAATTTCTAACGGCTGGTCTATTTAACCATTTAAAATATGCATCATTTAATTTTCCTCCTACCAAATCATTTGCAACGTGCATTGGTATACGAGCTGGTTTATCTTCAGCATGCCAACTCTGCATCTGTATTGATTCTATAGGAAGACCTACTGTTTTATCTGCATTAGTAGATGCTAAGAAACTATCCATATCTCTGTACTGACCTAAATCTATAATAGAATCATCATAATCTCCACCTCTAGCTTTTACAGCAGAATCAAACATTACCATATCTATCTTGTTATTTTTTAAGTATGGTTCAAATCTACTATCTACCATAAACATCGTCTTACCTAAGAAAGCAGCGTCGCCATTACTTGCAAATGAAATAATAGGCTTAGCAGCTTTTGAACCTCTCCTATGAAAATCACCAGTAAGTATTTTCAATGCTTCCATAAATCTATTACTAACAACTACAATAGAATTAAAGTGGCTTGTATCACCTAACCCTCCAGGGTATTTATAATCTTTATCAACGCTTAATATATTAGCATCAGAATTAAGCTCTCTAGCTCTCTTAACTTGTTCAGCTAAGTTTTTAAAAGCAGATGATATAGCAGGGTTAGTTTCACCCTTAGATAAAGCTTCGTCTCTTAAAAGATGAAAATTGTACATACCACTTTTATTTATAGGCTTTAGTACAGTATCAATAATTCCTCTCATATCTAACATTAGGTTCTTAGGTACTGATTTATCCATAAAGTCAGTTATTTGTTTAATTCTTTTAGTCTCAAGATTAGTTGTACTTCTATTAGTAAAAAGTCTCATTCTTCTTAATGAATCATGAGCAAATTCTTTTTCAGCAGTCCATCCTTTTGTATCAGCTTTTGAGTTAATTAAAGAATCCCAGAAATTTTTACCAAATTGTTTATCCCCAAATACAGTAGTTAACATTACAGTTGCATGGTCTGATGTTCTTTCATCTGAAGGAATCTCACCTCTAAACTTATAATTAATTGGATTCCCTTCATCATCAATATCAAATGTATCTACAATGCGAGTATCATCTGTTTTTACATACTGACTTATCATTCTATCAATATAATTTGATATCTCAGGTGAATCTTTCCATCGTTCTTTAGCTTCATTTAAAGTATCTACAAACCTATTTGCCAATTTATGAACACCACTAAGACCTTTTCCTGGTTCAGCAGTTGTTATTGGTATGCCTATACCTGACTCTACATCAGCAAGCCAAGCTACAATATATCCACTTTGAGGTTTCTTAGCTCCTTCATAATAATCATACGCTTCAGCTTCAGTTGATGCTAATCTAGCCTCAGCTTTTTGGCCTACTCTTCCAGCCCCAGTATAAAAACCAACTCTTAAATCACCAGTTACTTCTTTAACATTTCTTTTTATACCAGCTTTATCATAAAACTCAGCATCAACAAATACAGATTCGCCAAATTCACTTGATAGGAAATCAGTAAGGTCATTTCTTCTAGCTGAGCCTGGTTCATCTAAGGGTATTTCGCCTTCACCAATTTTCAGGTTTCTAACCTTAACGCCTTCAGTTATACCAGACCATATTTTAATTACATCATTTACAAATCTTTCAATCTGATACTCAGGCATCTCTTTCCAGTTTTTATGAGTATACACTTTACCGTCAATCTCTTTACTCATTTCACCTTTTTTAACTGTATAATCAAAGAAATTTGATAGTGTAAATCCACCAGGCATACCAGTTACTATAGTTTCTAACATAGCAGCTGGCGTTTGACCGTATACAATATCAGGTGTTGTATATTTTAATCCCCAATCTTTCTTAAATTTTTCAAGAGTAAGTGATACATGAGTATCTGAATGAGACTTAGGACTGAAATCCTGTTTATCTCTTTCCATTAATATATCAATTTCTCTTTCAATCGGCAATGTTTGTGTTGCTACCTCTATTTCTCTAGAAGCATCTTTGATTTTATCTGTTAATGTTTTATCAGCTTCATCAAATAAGAATACATTAGTCTTTGGATTAAATAACTTATATCTTTTGAGTATCTCTATAACTCTTGTAACATCACCTTTTCTATCAACTACACTATTAAGTGTTAATTGTAAGAAATCTCTATATTGGTTAGATGCTGTATTATAATAAACATCATCAATAGCAGCTAGCAAATCTCTATGAGTCATATCAATTTCACCAGTTTTAATTCTACTAAACTCAGAAACCAGTTTAAATAGATAGTCACTAGTGACAGCTGCTTTTGTAGTAGTCTCTTTTAATATACCACCATTTCTTGTTCTCCATAAAGGGGCTAATGATTCTTCATATAAAGATAAGAAGTCACCCAATAGCATTGATACATTCTCACGACCAACACCTTCCATCTTGTCAGCAGCATCAACAAATAAATCATATAATTTTTTATTAGAAGATTCTAAATCTTTAAATATTTCTTTTACTGTAGAGTCATTATCTCTAGTCCACTTAAGCAAGCTTTTGCTTATTCCATCTGTATCTTCTGCTTTTAAATTATATTTGTTAATAACATCTGAACTTAGGAAGAAATCTTTTAAATTACCAATCTGGTTTGTAAGCATTGCCATATCATAATTCTTACCCATCAATCTTGACCTTGTAAGAACTTCCATAGTAGCTAAATCTTTTGGAGTCAACGGTGAACCATCATTCCTTGTAGCCATCGCTAAACCTTTAGTCCTAGTATAATGAGCAAGATTAGCTACAAACGTATCAACCCTTTCTCTATTCCCTTTAAACCCATCAAGTATACCAAAGGCGTCGAACTTCTCCATCAACTGACCCATTTCAGTTACATCCATTCTTTTTACTACAGAACCAGATATAGATTCATTTATAGAGCTTCTTTCTTTCTGTTGCTTTAATACTTCTAAAACATCACTCGCGAATAATTGTTCTTTTCTATTCGGATTTATTATTTTACCACCTTCTGTTAAGACTATACCTGTAGGTAATTCTTTTCCAGATAAACCAGGACCTCCTGAAAATGCTCTATCAAGTAGTGTTCTTATATCTGTTACTTCATCCCCAAATACACTCTTTTTAGTATCATTATCTCTTATAGCTTCGAACTCTAACCATGTATCTCTAATCCCCTTAGCGAACATATGAGATTCTATACCATCCATAAAATAAGCATCTCCAACATGAAGCAAAGCATCGTCAGACATTACGCCTTCACCAAACATTTGGGTAGTAAGCTCTCTATCATACTTATCCATCTCGCCTCTATCACCACTAGCCTTATCACCAAATAATTTTCTATGCATTTCTGCATTGTATACTATTTCATTTCTATCGCCTTCTCTCATAATAACACGATTTCTAATAGAACCTAAAGCACTTTTAAACCCATCTTCACCATCATTTCTACCATTACCAAACAATCTCATAACTCTTTCATAATCTTCTATCGGTGATGAGTTATCATATCTAATTTTTCTGAGAGGAAGTTTACCATTAGCATCTTCAGATACAGGAGCCCAATCATCTTTAAGCTTACCTTCTTGTCTAGCTTCTTCTTGTAATATTATATTATATGCATCTTCAACAGCTCTTCTATTAACTTCTAAAGCAGCTTCTATATTTTTAGAAGCAGAGTTTTGAGCTATATCTCTTATATCAGCTACTGAATATATCCCTTTACCAGTACCAGTTTTACTTGAATCTGTTCTATACTCTTGTAAAGACTTTAATTCTAAACCTCTTATATGCACTAGATAATCTGCTAATTCAGATTCAGATAACTCAATAGATTGTTTTAATCTTTTACCTTCAGGAACAGCTCCTTCCATTAGAATACTTAAAGTATCATATAAATCATTGCCAGATATATTCTCATTTTTTATAGATACTTCATCACTTGCATCAACTACAAAATCACGTTCTTCAAGAGACTTAAATAGTTTTTGCATATCATCAGTAGAATAATCTGGTTTACCATTCTTCTTTAGAATATCCATATTGTTCATAAGATTATTAAAAGCAGCATGGTCTACTTTAAGACCTAATGAATTAAGATATGAATCTACTTTCTCAAAACTATCATCATATACACGAGGTCTTCTGTTCTCAGGGATTAATTGAGTTGTTCCATTATGGTCTATATACTCTATATCTCTGCCTCTCTTAGTCATAACAGCACCTAATAGAGTATGGAATACCATATCTTCAGTTGGTATATTACCTTTTCTATACTCATTAAATAATCCAGCATTAAAAGCAACACTACCAGCAATCATTCTTGGCATAGAGCCAAATACATCTTTACCAGAATCTTTTAAGAAACCAGGCCACCATTCCTTATAAAATGTTCTTTCAACAGAACTCATCCAACTTCTTAATTCTTTAGCTGTCTCTGGTGATTCAGCAAACTTAGCTATCTCATCTCTACTTGATACAGTACTTTTACCACCAGATTTATATAATTTAGTACCAGCTAATCCTTTAAATATCTCAGGATTATTATCCCATAAATCTTGAGCTCTTCTAGTAAGCAACATTCTTTCAGATGCATCGTTTACATTATAATTAGACCATCTTTTTCTTCTAGTCAGAAATTGACCTGCCCTACCCCAAGCTGTCTTCATAATACCCATGTCTCTACCACCAGGTATTAATCTAATAACACCAAGAGCAGAACCAAGTACCATCGAATGTCCTAATGTGGAGAATGGTTCAAAGTCTACATCTTCATTGTATATACTATTAGTTAAATTCATAGGTAATTCAACAGCAGAAAATAATATAGCTTCTTCAGCTGCTGATGCAGCTATACTAGCCATTTTTGAATTGCCCCATTTAGCTGCTAAATACTGATGAAGATTAGTTATAGGGAAATTATATTTACCACCTATATATTTGGTAACCTCATCTTTTATTAATCCTATTGACCTATCATCTATATTAAAGGGTATATCATCACCCTTCTTAGCAAACGCTTTAGCCATACTATCAACTTTCTTACGAATAATTGATTCTGTATTCTTAGCAACATTAGCAGCGTATTGAGTTCGAGCTGCGTGTGAACTACCAAAATGACCTCTTGTTACACCTTTAATAGATGCTTTAGGTGCTTGCAATAGACCAGATTTCTCAATCCATGATGTTACTTCCTTTGGGTCTAGACCTTGATTAACATACCATTTCTTGAAAGCTGGGTCAGCTTTTAATACTCTAGATGCATTACTTACAAATTTCTCACTAGCTTTAGCTGCACCATATCCTACAACCTTACCGTCTCGTACTACTTTAGCTCCTTTTAATAAAGCAGAAGCACCAGCTTTCGCAGCCCCAAATGGTACAATAAAACCACCAACAGTACCAAGACCAGTAGCAACTCTTTCTGCAAAGTTACGAGGTTGTAATCCTTCGTACGCCTCTTTAGATGCGGCTCTTACACCAAGACCAGCTAGACCAAGAGTACCAGTTTCAAGAAAACCCCATAGAGCCAATCCAGCTGTTCTAAAAGCACTGCCTTCACCTTCTAAAGTTTCAGTCATCCAATTTGGTTGTTGACCCGTGCCAGCTGTTTCCCATAAACTTTGACCAGTAGTTACAGGTCCAGATTGAGCCATAGGCGTTGGAGTTGTTACATTCCTAGCTCTAGCATCTAAATCATCTAGGAATTTTTGGGTTAGATTATCAGCCATTTTTTATATTAATAAGGAGAATAGCTACCACCAGTAGATTTTCTTTTAGCTTTCATAATACCAGATAATTTTACCTGAGCTTCAAATCCCCTAGATTCTCTTAATTCTTCCTTTGCTTTAGATATATCTTCACTTAAATCAGCTAATTGTTGAACATTAACATCTTTCATCTTAGGAATCCTAGCGAGATACTCTCTTTGAATATCTGTCAAAGTCCCTTTCCTCTGTAATTCTTTTAAAGTCATTGATTCAGTATCTAAAATATTTAATGCTTTCTGTTTAGTTTCATATTCATCTTCAGCTATTTTTAAAGACTGCTGAGATTGACTTAACATTTCTTTTGGAGTTGGAATGGATACCATAGGTGAGCCTCCTATATCATCTTCACCTGCTTCAGCTTCTTCAGCTAATTGTTGCAAACCTAAACCAATATCTTTTCTTTGTATTTCAAAATCACCAGTTCCATATTCATATACTTCACTCATAATATCATCTTGATTCTGTAAAATCTTGTCAGTTCTATTTAATAATTCTTTAGCTTTTTCAACTTGAGATTCTGAACCACTAAATCCAATAAGACCACCTAAAGCTTTTGCAAATCTCTGTTGTTCTCCTGTGACAGATTCTGACTGAGCAATATTCTTTAATTTTCTACCAAGATTTAATATTGGTTGAGGGTTCTGAGCTGTATGATATGCCCATACAGCTGAAACTACTTTAGTAGCATCGTTTTTTGAAAAACCTAAATCTTTCAACGAATCCATAGCATCCTCACCACCTTTATCTTCAGCATTATATATCATATCTAAACCAGACTCTGACATAAAACTTTGAGCTACATTATTCATCATTTGAGCATTAGCTCCTTGTAACAATTCAAGTTGTTTACCAACCTGAGCCATATCAGCTTGTCTTTTTTGATAATCAAATTGCATTAATGCTAAAGCGTATTGTCTATCAGATGATTCCCTACGCTGTCTATTTTCTAATATTTTTTCTAATGCTGCAAATGCTCCTGCTGCCATAATTTATCCTATTCCTAATGTAACTGCTGACCACGCTTTTTCACCTAAAGTTTTAGAACCTCCTTGCGCATCAGCTAACTTTTTTTCATGAGTCATCCTCGCTTTTTCTGAGCCTACTCTTGCTTTCTCAGATTCATACCATTCTTCCACAGCACCCATCTTCTCACCAAGACGACCCATTAAACCTTGTTGACCTCTTCCAAAAGACGACCCTATTCTTTTCCACATTTGAGAAGCTTTAACATTCGCTGAACCAGATGTAGCCATGCCACTTTTTTGAACCATTGATGCAAATTGTTGCTGTAAATCTTCTTTGCTTTGACCAGTCTGAGCTGATAAATCTCCTATATCTTGCATATAACTAGCTTGAGCAACTTTTAATTTTGATTCTTTAACAGGCTCTAACGCAGCTAAAGACTCATCAGCTTTAGCCATTTGTTGACCAAGATAATCAGATTTTATACGAGCTTGTTTTCTTTCCGATTTTGCTGCGCTCTCAGATGAAGCTACACCAGTTAAAAAAGAAGCTCCTGCTAGAGTTAAACCTACTGCTACAAAAGACATAATCTATCCTATCCCTTTAAAATCTTTAGCTATTATTTCTTCTTCAATCTTATCTACATCCGTTTCATTTGTCGCATGAACAGTAACAAAGATACAATCTGTATGAGCATATATAATTCTTTTAGTACCAGCTTTTGTAATCCCATAATGTGGAGCTTTTATTCTTTTCTCACCATCTTCACCAAGAATCGTCATCTCTCCTTGCAAAAGAAAGAATGGATGAGAATACTTATGTATTTTAGTAACTAACAATTCACCAGCTGGATTAAATATTTCTCTAATATAGACACCTTTAGCAAAAGAATGTTTTAGTGGATTAAAATGTTCAAGTTCTTTACCTTTAAGAGACCTTTCACTTTCTGACATTTTATTTTCTACATCTTTAATTCCAATCCTAAATTCTTCTTTAGTATATTCAGATGGTAAAAATGATAATGGCTTTTCTAAGCCTCCTTTTATCTCTACATACTTAGCAAAAGACCATGCAATATCAAAAGGAAAAGTATGCTCTATTCCTAACTCTTCTGTCATATTATCAAATTGTTTTTTAGCGTCTTGTTTATTCATGTTATTTATATTCATATTTCCATGATTTTAGCTCATCATCAACCTTACCCCAAATTGTAGAACCTATCTCAACGCCAGCTTCTTTAGCTTGTCTAAACGCTTCACCAACAGCTTTTGTCCCAGTTTCTGAAAGACTATATGGATTTTCTTTAGAGCCTAATGTTGGAACTTTTTTAGTAGCCTTTGGTGCAGTAGGTCTAGACTTTCCTTTATTAAAAATAGATTTCTTACCAAATAAATCACCCATATCAAAACCAGCTTTCTTGCCATAAAAATCTTTTGAAGTCTTACTTGGTTTTGAAGTCTTACTTGGTTTGACACCATATAGTTTCTGTAATTCCTCAGTTTCCTTTCTAGATTGAATACCGCCAACAACTGATTCAGCTAAAGAAAGAGCCTCTCCAAGAGTTTCCCACCCTTGTTGAGCCTGTTTTTGCTTAAATTGTTCCATGCCAATATCAGCTTCCCCAGCATAACCAACATTAGCTATGTCGTATAAACTAGCTTTGTATCTGCCTGATGAGGCTCCAGCGGCTCTATGAGCTGAGTATAAAGAACTTTTAGCCATATAGTATTCTCCCATTAAATTTACTATAATTCAATAGTGATATCAAAGTCATATTATTTGACAATCCCTACAGTTTTAAGAGATAATAATATCTCATTAACTTTCCCAGCTAGAGAACCAACACAAGATTCTAGCTCATCAACGGTAGGCGTTGAACTAGTAGTTAACTTATCTCTATCAAATGTTGCACCATCAAGGTCGTCTTGCAGTTGTCGAATTGGTTTTACAGAAATAGATGTATCATTTTTAAAAGATTCTTTAACACTATCTATTCTGTCCTGCTTTTTATGAACATTAATTCTCTCTTGCCGTGACATAGCCATATTATTTAATACTCTTCATTCTATAAACTACCGAAATATCATTAATTTCAAAGTTTGCATCATCAGTATCACCAGCAAATGATAATCGAAAACTATCTATATTATTAATAGAAGATGACGGTACAAGCTCTGCTAAAACCCAATCATCTGTTCCCACACTAGCATTATATAAACATAAATCTGCTGCATTAGCTTTCGTAGATTCTCCAGTAGCACCAGTAATATAAAACGTTCCAGCCATAGTAGTATTACCATCAGTACCATAATTCACAGTAATTTCACCACCATCTCCTTTATATGATACATAAGCTTTATAAATCTTTTTTCTTATAGCAGGATGTCCAAAATCTAAATCTTTTGTTTTAAAACTAATACCAGTTTTAATAGCACTTGCGTCAGCCCAAATTTGCATTGTCCCAGTAGTACTTGTATGAGACCATACTAAATCACCATTAACGTCATTAACAAAATTTGATTGAATCTGACTATCTGTAAGAGCAGAATTTCCTTGTACCCAACTCTGTGTTACCATATCATAAATAAAAATATCACCAACACTTGTTGCAGTGCAATCTTTTAACACTATTAATTGTCTCTTTTTTGGAATATATCCAATAATAGAATTATCAGTTGTAAAACTAAACCAATCACTTTCTTTTATTATCTGCCTGCCGCCTTTCTCAAGTAAATTAATAACTTGTTTACCATCATATAAATAGCAACCAAGTCTATTTACCCAAGCACAGCCATAATCTGTTTTACATACAGCAGCTGGGAAAAGCACTCCTTTATGCTTATGCATATCTTCAAGAAACTCTATATCCTGTGATACATTTATTATATATAATGTTTGTTCTTTAAATTGCAATATCCTATCAGCAAATTCTTCAAGAGCTGTAATAGATTCACCATCATTTATAGCAGCTTCAATTAAAGATTTAGAAGGAAAAGTATCAAATCTATTTACAGGAGATTTAATCATGGCATCACCCTTGACTTCTTTTGAACCATCATTTTTTATAATTTGTACGTTACCTATATAAACTCTTCGACCTACTACAACAGCAGTAGAAAATCTTGATGTAATAGATTCTTCATCTTCATTTACAAGAGTTCTACTAAAATATGTATCAGTTTGATTAGGCTGTAATAAATTTTCATGGTCTACATCAAAGTTATATTCACTAGTTGTTGGATTAAATGTACAATCAAACTCTTTACCACTACCTAAAATTTTTCCAGTACCTTCTATAAAATCACATTCAATCTGAGCCCACCATTTGGAAGGAACTGCTCCAGAAACATCTCTAATATACCAGACCCCGCCCGTTATCCTAGTATTCCAATCTGAAGCATAAGGAATACTAAGTTTTACACTTGGAGCATAAGCATCATTAGCACTATTATCTTGCTCATATGTAGGAGGAGAAGTCGCTCCACTACTAGGGTCTACTTTTTCTATTCTCCTAACAAGACTTTCTTGTTTTTTATCATATATAAAACTAAATCCATGCTCCCATTTTTTACCCCATCCTATAGCATCAGTTGTGGCTTCAAATTCACATTCTATAAAGACTTCATTAGTATCTATAGCATTGCCATCTACTCCAAGATGAGCTGATCCGCTCGATGACCCTTCTGTAACAACAATTCGTGTCATTCCTATTGAATCAACATCTCCTCCCAACATATCTACTGATAAAGTAGCTCTTACACCAGCAGTGATTCCTGTTCCTTGAACTGTATCACCAACCGCAAAAGTAAACGTATGAACCCTATCTTCAATAACATTAGTATCATCAACAGAACCTTCACTAACATAACTTGTTGACTTGCTGGAAGGACTAGCAACAAATGTAGTAGAATTAGAAGCATCTCCAGCTGTAAGAGTATAAGACCACACAGTATCAGCTATACCATCATACTGAACTCTAACGGTAATATCCATTGTATAAATATTAGTTACAGCTGAACCTGATTCATCATTTAAAACATTTTCAAGCTGAAAATATGTTTGAACTTGAGCAGAATCACCAAAACCAATTTCATCAGTTATAGCGCTTCCTATTCCTGTACCTGTACTTATGTGAGTATCAGCCGCCGATGTAGCAGATGCAGATATATCGTCATCCCAACCTGAATTTGCACTTGGTCTTGGTATATATTGAGATTCTAATGACCATTGGTCTACTGTTACTGTACTACCAGAATTATACATATATTCTCTATCTACATAACCATACCATTTACTTGTATTAGTATTAGTAAATC
>Ga0233414_10000234_pt1 | contig 23779 bp, 19 predicted proteins | sample Na_anoxic_10_MG_FD_189020 | JGI IMG/M metagenome (GOLD analysis project Ga0233414, IMG submission 189020) | Seawater microbial communities from Saanich Inlet, British Columbia, Canada - Na_anoxic_10_MG | ecosystem: Environmental > Aquatic > Marine > Inlet | place: Canada: British Columbia... | reverse complement strand
GATAGCGGTATTCTCCATGCATTGCTTGATATCCGCACTCATGACGATCTGCTTTCCCATCCAGTCCTGGGGGGATCTTTTGAGGGATTCGCCATGGAGAACATTCTCGCATTTGCAAAAAATTATGAACCATCCTTCTATCGGACAAGTGCGGGCGCAGAGATAGATCTTATTTTAAGAAGAGGGAGGCGGACACTGGCCTTTGAGTTGAAATCATCAACCGTTCCCAGAGTTTCGAAAGGCTTCTGGGACGCACTTGAGGATATCTCTCCAGACGAGGCTTACGTGGTTGCGCCAGTGAAAGAATCCTATCCAATGAAAGGTGAAGTGATGGTGAGCCCTCTTCAAGAAATCACGGCTAAACTTCAGGGAGAATAAAATTCACTTGGCCTGGTTTATCTTCATCCTTTCATACAGTTCACGCCAACGATAATAGGGCTGCTCGTAGATTGATATCTGAACATCATAGCTCATCCCAGACTTGCTTCCGGGGTTTGATTTTTCCCGCCCTGATATGCTCCAGCCCTCTTTCGACCAGTTTTTTGAATTACGCCGACTGGGAAAGTAGTTTTGTTTTTTTATGGCTTTCGACTTCCTCAAGGAGTAAAAGAATCTTTTTATAATTATTTACGTAGCCTCATCCCGCTTTCCGTCTTAGAATAGTTGATTAATGAAAAAAACCTATTAGATAGCTCCAGAGACTCAGAGAGAAAAGAGATAAAAGGGTAGAAAGGGTTACAGCCGTTGAGGCAAATTTAACATCTCCTCCCATCTCGCTTGACATTATCACAGAAACCGTGGCCGTTGGTACCCCCAACAGGGTTGCAGCCACCTCGATGGAAAATGGATGTACCCCGGCATTATGGAGTAACACTACTCCCAAGCCGGGAAGAAAGAGAAGTTTGAGGGTTGAGGCGGAAAAAAGCCAGTAAAGGCTTTTTGGCATGAGTGATAAGGACAAGGATGCCCCAATGATTAAAAGAGCCATAGGCAAAGCCATGCCGGAAACAATTTCCAGGAATCTATTTAAGAAATTGGGCAATTTCAAGCCAAAGAAGGAGAAGGTTATTCCAACCAATGCGGAAATAATAATTGGGTTTAGAAAGATGCTCTTGAGTATTGTTATAAATGATTTAATCTTTTTTCTTTTCGTAGCAGAGTAGATATTGAAAGATAGAACAGATAATATGACTTGTGAAATTAGAATAAATGGCGCCAGGAAACTTGCGATACTAAGGCCATTGTTTCCCAAGGAATAAAAGACTACGGCAAGACCAATATAGCCAATATTTCCATGCATAGAGGTTTGGACAAAGCTTGCAGCCGAGGCAGATCCCAAAGTGGAGAATATCTTAAGCCTGACAAACAGAAGAGAAAATAGCCAGATAATAAATACGGATAAAGATGAAATGAGTGCAAGGTTTATGTCAAATGTTTCATGAAAAGGCGCACTGGATAACTTGATAAAGAGAAGCGCCGGGATACCTAAATAGAATACAAGTCGATTGGCCCCCTTTACAAAGACATCCGGGAAGAAACCCAGTTTTTTGGCCCCTGCACCTAAAAATATTACTAAAAAAACCGGGAGTATGTTTAGAGCTACGTCCATAAATAAAAATAGTGTTTTTTCTGTATCTTGGTTATCTACATAATGTAAATGGTCTTATCTTGGCACTATAAGACAGTAGACGTTGTACGTGCATCGTTTGCCATATACCTTGAATTCCACGGCGCAAATTTCAGCAGAAGCAGCATTCCAGGAATGGCAATCAGAGTGCAGGCAATAAAGAAACTCACCCAGCCTATATTTTTGGCAAGAAATCCAGTCGGAGCTGAGGCCAGTACCCTAGGAACACCCATGAGGCTCGTGAGAAGGGCATATTGCGTTGCGGTAAATCTTTTATTGGTAATACTGGCCATAAATGCCATGTAGGCAGCAGTCCCCATGCCGCTGCTTAGATTTTCAAAGGCGATCACTCCGGACAAGGCAGAGACACTATGGCCGATCCGAGCAAGAAGGGCGAAGCAGGCGGTCGATATGGCTTGAAGAAAACCAAAAATCCATAGAGAACGATTAATTCCCAGACGGAGCATAAGTACTCCTCCGATTAAAGTACCGGCGATGACGGCCCAGAAACCAAAGAGTTTCACGATCGCACCGATTTCTGTTTTCGAAAACCCTATGTCAAGGTAAAAAGGAATAGTTATGGCGCTTGCCATGGTGTCGCCGATTTTATAGAGAAGGATGAAGGCCAATATCCATAGCGCACCCCGCCGTTTGAAGTATTCAACCAGAGGATCGACAACAGCTTCCCTTATAGTTCGAGGGGTCCCGTGGGTAATCGTAGGTTCCGGCGCCAGAAGCGTGGTAAGAACGCCGGGCAGGATACAGGCTGCCATTATCAGGTAGACCATGGAAAACGGTATGTAATCCGCCATGATTAACCCGCCCCCGGAAGCCAGAAGCATTCCCACACGGTATCCGTTGACATACAGAGAAGAACCAAGACCCAGCTCTTGATCAGGAAGGTCTTCCCTTCGGTAGGCATCCACCACAATATCCTGGGAAGCACTAAAAAAGGTCACCAGAAATGCTGCGAAGGCCACTATCCATAGATTTTTCCCCGGATCGGTGAATCCAAGACCTGCAATAGAAAAAATCAAGGCAAACTGCGCTACCAGCAGCCACCCTCTTCTGCGCCCAAGAAAAGGGAGAGTAAAACGATCCAAAAAAGGAGCCCAGAGGAATTTCAGGGTATAGGGGAGGCCTACCAGGGCCATCATTCCAATCACAGTCAGGTCCACTCCTTCTTCTTTCATCCATGCCTGCAATACACTAATAGTGAGAAGAAGGGGAAGGCCGCAGGAAAAACCCATCAGAAGGGCCACCAGCATCCGACTGCTGCAAATTACTTTAAGTATTGATCTTTGATTTTCAGACTGCACGCATTCCTCGCTCAGTTTTCACCAGACAGCTCAGATTTCAATCCCTCTCACGGTTATTACCTCCTTGGAATTGTAAAGTCAACAGCTGCCCTAGATGAAACGTGGAGCCAGATTTTTCAAATTGATATTTTACGTCAATCGTAATAGGTATTTTTTTGCGTTGTTATAAAGAGATGAAGCAGATAAAAGAAAAACGTCACGATCAAAAATGGATCTATAATGATTTGAGTTGTTCATCTATCCATCGGAGATTTTCTTTGATAAGATCCGGGATGGGGAGCTGATAAGGACAACGTTTCTCACATTCCCCACATTCAGAGCATTCACTTGCCTTTGAAATAGCCTTGGAAAACCGACCTTGTCGCAATACATCCGTGCCCATTCTTTTGACTATAGAACGCATACCCAGAATAAATTGTATAGGAATACCCTCTGTGCAGGGTTGGCAGTAATCACAGCGCCGACAAAAGTTTTTCTCACGAGCTTTGCGGATCTCCTGAATTTCATTTTTTTCTCTCTCGTCTAATTCAAAGCTACCTTGAAAGATTTCCCAGTTTTCATCGAAGAGATCTTCATGTTCCACTCCAGCTATGACCACAGCACCTTGTTGAGATAATACATATTTTAAGGCCAGCCTTGAGTTTTCAATCATCCCCCCAGAAAAGGGCTTCATTGCAATAACCCCGACATTTTTATCGATCGCCTTGGGGATAATCTTTTCCTCTGCTTCGGGCTCGAGAAAACTAAAGCAGACCATAATGGTTTCAAAAAGCCCATCGTCCAGAACGCGATCCATAAGGTCCAGGCTATGACTTGTTAATCCTATATGACCAATCAGGCCTTCTTCCTTTGACTTAATGAGGCCTTCAAGAGCTCCTCCTGAAGAGATCACCTGATGATAGTCCTGGTCATCTTTGACAAAATGACATTGGTAAAGGTCAATATAGTCCGTTTGCAGTTCCTTCAGACTCGTGGCCACATCTGCTTGAATCCCCTCCGATGTCCTGCAATGAGACTTTGATGCCATAATGACCTTCTTATCAGTCTGCTGGAGGGCGATGCCAATTCGTCGCTCACTCGTAGTATAGGCTCTGGAGGTATCAATAAAGTCGACTCCTTTTTCCACGGCATGTAATACAGTCTTTACCGCTTTCTCTTCCTCCACTCTCTGAATGGGGATTCCCCCAAAACCAAGTCTGTTCACTTCAAGCCCTGTTTTTCCGATCACAATTCGTTTCATTTCTTTCTCCTATTTACGCTATCACGTTTTTCATGATGATTGTTTTATTTGTGCCTCCCTATGGCATCCTCTTGAGGCGTTGTTTTTATTTTGAAACAAGGCTAATCCTCTACTTTTATCTTTAGATAGAAATCCCCTCTCCTTTCCCCATTCAACTGTCTACCCAACCCAGGAAGCCTTAACTTGCTCCCCTCAGAGGTACCTGGGGGGACGTTTAACACAAACATCCTTTTCTTGAAACCTTTCGGGATGTTGACAAACTTTCGAGCGCCAAAGATAGCCTCCCTTTTTGTAATAGATATATTTCCATACATGTCCGGATCCTGCCCGAAACTGACTGGCTTTATCACTTGTATTCTTTCAGATCTTTTTTTCTTGGTTATCTGTCTGATCTTTTTGCCTACAGGACGTTCCTTGAATGACAAAAACATTTTAAGAAAGATAATTCCAAAGATGAATCCCCCAATATGGGCCCACCAGGCGATACCACCCTGCCCTCCAGTGGATGCTGCACTAAGGAACTGAAAGATAAACCAGATGCCAAGAAAGAAAACAGCAGGTATTTCAACCAGCGGAAAGAAAAAGAACATTGGTATGAGGGTCAATATCTTTGATTTAGGATATAGTATCATATAGGCTCCCATTACTCCTGCAATAGCACCACTCGCCCCAATGGTTGGTATTTTAGAATGGTAGTTAATAAGAAGATGGGAGAAACCAGAGGCGAGCCCGCACAGAAGGTAAAAGAGAAGATACCTGAGAGGACCCAGCCTATCCTCCACATTGTCGCCAAATATATAAAGTGACCACATATTCCCAAGGAGATGAAAAAATCCCCCGTGGAGAAACATAAAGGATACAAAGGAGATGATTTGCTGGCCAAGGGTAAAATATGAAGAAATTGCTGGGACTGTGTACTTGGCAGGGACGAGCCCATAGGTATAGATAAACCGATTTAATTCGTCACCCTGAGTGAGCTCTATAACAAAGAAAAGGACATTAAGAACAATAATTGCTGTATTCACTACAGGATAATTTTTTGAACGAATTGTGTTTCTAATAGGGATCATTTAAATATTTACTAAGCAGTGCATTTTATTATTATATTGTATATAACTGAAAAGGATCTATGATGGTCATGAGGTCTTATCTGTCATTCCAAGGCTCCCGGCCTGGTTTTTTCTACGACTTATCTGTAGGGGAGTCTTGCCCCCTCCGCATTCCCCTGATAAATCAGGGGCTGCGGCTTCCCCCCCTGATAAGTCGTGAAAAGGACAGCGGCCTTCCACCAGTCACTTCAGAAAAGACATCATGCCCCTCTCGATATTGCAAACTATTTAATGCTTTAAGTAGTAACTCCCAATTATTAACTATAGACAACCGGCTCTCTAAGGATCAGGGATATAGACTGAGTGGATGTCATAGCAATAGCAGGATAAACATCTCTAAGGGATATCATCTGTCTTAAATTATCAGCGGTTCTTGAAACAAGCATGGCCAGATCACCTTCGGTCATATCTGCTATAGTTAAAACCCTTTCCCAATCGAGCCCTTTTGCCCAGGCATATATTGTAGCCGCTGCCCACAATGGAAGTGGTCTTACAGGGAATCCATGAATAGTTTTTCTTTCTATAAGAGAGGCGAGACCGGTTTTCAATTTGTTATATGCATTCATAAGTTCTTGTGGAACCTTTGATTGGTCAAACTCAACATCTATTTCCCTGTCGTAAACAAACACAGCTATAAGGGCAGCCAAAAGGCAAGGGTCTGATTCAGGAAAGAGGTCTAACCTCAGGCCTTCAGCAATCATAAGGGGGTGGTCAATCCTGAGCTGAGACGCCCACCTCCCATCATCTGTCAAGGCGCCGTTATCTTTTACATACCCTTCTGCCCTTAAAAAATTCAGATGCCGCATAAAGTCAGCCTGAAGTTTTTCCCTAACAGCATTGGCCGCATCCCACAGATGAGTGAAATCTTTTAACATTGATCTAAATGACTTATTGCGCTTCCCATGACAGGTGAGGAAATGCCCACATCTATTGCATATTAGCTGATCACGTTCCTGTTCAAGCAAAATGATTCGGTCCTTAAATGGTTTAACTCTTTTAATCTCTTCTGCTCCTAACGGCAATTCTTTGAGGGGAGAAAATGGTTCATCTGATAATATATTAGAAAAAAGCCTCTTTAAAGTGTGTGGGTCATCAGTTGATTGGATGTTTACTACCTTATTCAGGATAGTTGCCACCTTTTCTGGAGCAAAAAATCGCATCTTTGGTGGTTTCTTTCTTCCCTGGCTATACCTTAGGCGGCAGGCAAGGACGCCATTTTTATCTTTCTTTGTATGTGCTTTTAAAACGCAATATAAGCGAGACCTATTATCCAGAAATAGCCTCCCAGGGACAAGATTGGTAATTTTAGAAAGGATATCCTCAAGCTGTTTTTTCTCTTCTCCTATCTTTCTGATATTATTTTTTATCGCAACTATTTTTCTTGACAAAGTAAGGACAGATTCTGGGGAGCTGCACAGGGAGTGAGGAAGAAATTTCATCAATTTTTTACCAGTTTCTTCAAGCATATCTTCAACCCCTTTGTCCCTATGTGCCAGATCCAGATAGTTGGCAAAGGATCGAAGAAGAAGCTCATTAATTTCTTCAGGATTATGGGATAGAAGAAGGTTCAAGACCATGGAAAAATCAATTCTTATCTGGCTTAAAACATCTTCAGGCGGAGATCTCAATAATGTTGCAATTAAGGGAGTATCTAAAAAACGCCCGGGAATCACCATAGCAAAGCCGATATTGTCCATTCCCCTTCTCCCTGCTCTTCCTGTCATCTGGTGAAGTTCAGTGGCTGTCAAAGGAACAAATTTATGTCCATTGTATCTGTCAGAGTTAAGAAAAATGATACTTCTTGCAGGAACATTTACTCCCGCAGCCACAGTGGAAGTGGCAAACACAGCCTCAAGCAGTCCCTTCGCCATTAGATCTTCAATCATCAATTTCCACAATGGTAGCTGTCCACTATGGTGCGATCCCACACCAAGGTTTCTCAGGTGCCATACTTGATTATGTCGAGCAAGGTGGGGGTGCTGATTTATCAACTCATCAATCCTTTTGTTCAGCATCTCTTTACTATATTTATCGCGGCTTGTATTTGCGCTACACAGGTCTAATGCATCATCACAATTTGCCCTGGATTTTAGAAAGAATATGGCTGGAAGAAGATTATATTTCCTTAACACAGCTAATATCTCTCCAAATGGGGGAAGCCTTCTTCCTGTAGAGATGGTCAGGCTTTTTGGGTTGTTAATATAATCCAGGACCTTTTTATCAAGACCTTTCTTGTTAACTAATGGAAGAAGCCTTCCTGTTGGATGGAAAAAGAGTGGGAATAGTGGGACAGGCCTTCCATTTTCTTCAATCACCACACATTTTTTACCCCTTAAATGTTGAAGCCACCCTGCAATCTGATAGGAGTTCTTTATGGTGGCAGAGAGTAAAAGGAGAGGAATCCGGGCAGGAAGATAGATAATGATTTCTTCCCATACAACTCCCCTATCTTGGTCTCCAAGAAAATGCGCTTCATCCAAAACAACAAGATCTGCACGCAAATCCTCGGCTGTATGCATGGCATCATAGAGCTGGTTCCTGAGGATCTCGGTCGTTCCTACAATAATTGGTGCATTCGGATTCTCGACCCTATCGCCAGTTACTATACCAACATTTTCTTTTCCAAATTGGGCTCCAAGCTCTATGAATTTGGAATTGGAAAGGGCCTTAAGAGGAGACGCATACCATGATTTCCCACCATTTTTATGTATTGTATCTATTGCCTCTGTCGCAATCCATGTCTTACCGCTTCCGGTTGGCGCTGAAACCAGACAATCCGTTTTTTTAATAGCAGTTAGGGCTTTAATCTGGAATGAGTCTGGTTGAAAACGATCTTGTTCTGGTACCCCGATTTTTGAAAAGACACTTTTCAGCCTTAGATCTGCGCTTGCTTTAATAGGTGGAGTAGAGTGTTTCGAACCTTGTCTTTGTCTGTAATTGGGAAAAATTCTTTTGTATTTCTTTTTAAAAACTGTCACTATATATTTCCTTTTATTGTAACCATTCAGCCACTAAGTCACCAAGGCACAAAGGGTATTAAATGGTCAATGAAAAACTATCAATTATCAATTTTAAATTGCTAATTTTAAATTTTAAATTGTTAATTTTGGTGTCTTGGTGGCTATAGCAATAATTTAAAATTATAGACCAATAACAACTGTTTCCTCAATACTAAAATTTAGCCATTGATATTATGGGTGATATTTCAATCGGAAAAAGTGATCCTGCAGAAGAGATTAGAATTATCTTTAACTCTAAAAGACAAGAGATTGAGTTACGGTTAAATGAATTTAGGAAAATCTGGAAGAAAGGAACAAAGAAAGAGATCTTTGCTGAACTTGCTTTCTGTATTCTAACGCCTCAGGCAAATGGAAAACTGTGCTGGTCTGCTGTGGAAAATATGATAAGAAAAGGAGTGTTATTTACAGGAGATAGAGGTCAGATTGTAAAAGAATTGAGTAGCGCACGGTTCATACAAAAGAAATCGGCCTATATTATTGAGGCGAGAAAAAAATTGTTACTTGACAGCAAGGTCTCTTTGAAATCTGTAATCAGTCAGATTGGCGATGGTTATAAGGCAAGAGAATGGCTTGTTCAAAATGTAAAGGGTATAGGCTATAAAGAGGCGAGCCATTTTTTAAGAAATATCGGATTCGAGCAGAATCTTGCAATTCTCGACAGACACATAATAAAAAATTTACAATTTGTTGGTATGATAAAAGAGATTCCAGGCTCTCTATCAAAAGGAAGGTATTTTGAAATAGAAAAAAGGATGATGGAATTCTCAAAAGCAGTTCAAATACCTATGAGCTATCTCGATCTGGTGATGTGGTATAAAGCGACAGGTGAGATATTTAAATAGATGGGATCAAAATTTTGGTCGAAAATTGTAAAGCAATTATGTGGGAGGAACTATGATTGTAAGAAATATGAAAGACAAAGAGGTTATGGATACCACGTATCTGGCCCACGGTGGTGCCATAGCACAGATGATACTGGATCGAAGGACATTGAAAGAGATAGGATTTTTAGCTACTGCAAGGCTTGCGCCTGGAAGAAGGATTGAGACCCATGTTGATCCCATGGAAGAGGTTTATTTTATCATGGATGGTGAGGGAGAAATGAGTGTGGATGATGAAATACGGCATGTGGTGCCGGGAGATGCCATATGGATTCCAACTGGTTCAAGCCATGGCCTTGCTAACACAGGAAATGAAGATTTAGTAATCTTGGTTGTTGCATCACCAGCATGGGAGTAGTATCGAAGGTCTATAATATAAATTTATTCAATTACAGGTAACATTATTAATGCTCTATAGCCCATCATTTATCACCATGGCCTTTTCTAATCTGTTTACCGTATCAAGTTTTGGCACCTTCTTTCTGTTCCCCCTTTTTATTACAAGCCATGGAGGCTTTAAATCAGACATAGGGATTATTATGGGTGTCTTCGCCCTCTCCTCTGTTCTCTGTCGTCCCTGGATCTCGGATATGATCGATCGGATCGGGCGGAAGAGAAGCTACACTATTGGATGCATTATCATGAGCGTCCTTCCGCTTATCTACCTTCTGTTTCGAGGCACCCTTTCTGATTTCTACCTTTTCCTCATTCTTGTACGGATTTTACACGGCGTAGGATTGGCCATATGTTTTACGGCTTCGTTTACCTATATTGCTGATATTGTTCCTGCGGAGCGCTTAAATGAGGGGATCGGTATGTTTGGGGTCACCGGCCTCACAGGCCTTGCTATTGGACCTGTCATTGGTGAGATAATAATCACTGAATTTGGCTTTTCCGCCTTCTTTTTTGCTGCTACAGGAATGGCGACCCTTGGCCTGATGATTCATCTTCCCCTTTCAGAATCTTTTGTGAATGATTCTCAAAAATTCTCCCAGTCCTTCTTCACTGTTCTCGCAAAGAGAAAAATTTTATTCGTGGCCTTGCTTGCCTTTCTGTTTGGGTTTGGTTTGGCGGCCACCGGTAGCTTTGTATCTCCTTTTGCTAAAGAACAGGGAATTGCGTTCATTTCCCTTTACTACATATCCTATTCTTCAGTAGCAGTTTTCACAAGGCTTGTTGGAGGAAGGCTTGCAGACAGGGTCGGGGAAGACCGGATCATACCATATGCTCTGACATTGACCGGGGGCGGCCTTTTGATTTTAATGCTCCTGGGAGGGAATTCCATCCTGGCCCTTTCGGGTTTGATGTCGGGCTGTGGACACGGGTTTCTTTTCCCATGCCTAAACTCTCTGGCAATACGCAACGAGCCTATTGATATCCGGGGAAAGATTATTGGTGTCTTTACAGGGGGAATTGATGCCGGGACCTTTGTCGGCTCAATCATCTTGGGCTACATCGGACAATGGGCTGGCTTTCAGGCGCTCTTTTTTGCAGCAGGCCTTACACTCTTCATAGGGTTTGGAGTCCAGCGGTTTCAAGTAAGGAACAATAGGTAATCGACTATGAGATAAAGGAGAGGTGTGAATTAAAAAGGGCTGAAAGATTTTTTAATAAAAGTAGCAAACTCTTTGAGATTCTTTACTGTAAAACTATCTTTTGGCTTTGTACCGTCTCTATCGAGATAAAATGCCTTTATTCCTATGCTTTTTGGGACTAAATAGTCGAATTCATAGTGGTCTCCTGTATGGATAGTATCGGATGGTTCCGTTTTCATGATTTTGCAGATTTGTTTATAAAATTGAGGGGTCTTTTTCACCTGCCTAAAATCAGATGTAGCTGAAAAGATTCTGGTAAAGTAATTTTCAATTCCCACCTCCTTTATCTCAACCTCAACAAATTCCCGGGCTGCATTTGATAAAACAATGAGGTTATAGTATTGTGCCAGATCCTCTATCACCTCTTTAGCTTCTGGGAATGGCCGGATTTTATCCCTGTGTTCCTCGAGCAGATTTTCCCATCTTCCAGGGAGCTCAAAGTATTTAAACCAATATGTGATATCATACCATTCTAAGTTTAGGTCACCAACCCGCTCATATTCGGCAATCACTATCTGTGCAGCCTTAGAAGTGCTGATATTGTGTTTTTTTGCATAAAGCTGAGGGATGCCAATTTCCCATATAAAGGTTGTATAGGCGGGTTCAATAAGGGTGTTATCTAAATCAAAAGAGATAAGTTTTTTCTTTGTCATTTTTTGCCTGATTATGGCAGGCTGCTTTTAAGAAAAACGGAAAGTCAATTACAATATCAGTTACCAGTGTACGTTATTGTTTTATTCTCCTGGCAATTTCTTTTCCTGCTATTATTCCACTGACCGAGGCCTGGATGAGACCCCTGGTGATACCAGCGCCGTCTCCTGCTATAAAAAGATTCTTTAGCTCAGATTCAAGATGTTTTGTTAATTTTATTCGGTGAGAGTAAAATTTTACTTCAATACCATAGAGAAGTGTGTGTTTTGAAAAGATACCTGGCGTGAGGTTGTCCAATATTTCAAGCATCTCGATGATATCTTTAAGATATCGATAAGGAAGAACAAAGCTCAAATCGCCAGGAGTCGCTTGATTGAGGCTGGGCTTTGTAATGCATTTTAAAATCTTCTTTTCCGTTGATCTCCTGCCTGCAAGGAGATCGCCAAGCCTCTGAATGATGGCCCCTTTTCCAAGCATATTAGCAAGAGAAGCGATATACTTGCCGTATTTAATTGGATTATGGAAGGGATCTGTAAATGTGCTACTTACGAGGATAGCAAAGTTGGTGTTATCTGATTTTTTTTGGGTGTAACTATGGCCATTTACTGTAATGATGTCATCAGATTGTTCGAGGACGACTTCACCATATGGATTCATGCAGAATGTTCTAACCTTGTCATCAAATGTCTTTGAATAATAGATCAGCTTGGCTTCATATGCCTCTTTTGTGAGTGGTTCTACAATAGGTGCAGGCGCCTCTATCCGTAGTCCTATGTCTACCGGGCTATGAAGGGAGGATAAATTCAACAAATCAGTTTGAGATTTCATCCATCCTGCCCCTATTCTGCCAGGTGCAGCTACTACAAAACGGCTATGTATTACCCGGCCATCTGTTAGCCTAACACCGGTTACCTCATTTTTATTAGTTAAAATCTCTTCCACCCTACATTCAGTCTTGATGGATATGTTATCAATAAGGTCCTGGCGTATCTTTTTTAAAACAGAGACACAGTTTTCAGTCCCCATATGCCGTATCAATGTGGGCACAAAGATTAACCCAACCCTTTGAGCATTGGCAGAAAGAGTTTCTATTTCAGCCAAATTAGCGCCATAAATCTTTTCAGGTGCCCCATAGCTGAGATAGATTTTGTCTGCTTCTTGCAAAAGTGTTTCTAATTTTTTGGTGGGTATAAGCTCATTCAGAAATCCACCAACCTCTGTGGACAGGTTTAATTTTCCATCACTGTAGGCACCTGCCCCACCCCATCCGCAAAGGAGATCGCGACCTGATCGCCTATCTCTCTCAGCAATGTCTTTTCCCTGTTCTATAAGCAGGATCTTGCCGATGCCCATTTTAGTGAGTGTTAGGGAAACAAAAATGCCGGCTGGTCCCGCCCCAATAATAATAACATCATAGTCAGTCTTCATTGCTCCTATCCTTTTAAAAAAATGATATCTTATTAAATACCTGTAGATTTTTTAATTGTAAAGGATATCTAAATAGAATTGTTACTTTAGGTAAAATGTATTATATTATCTATGAAGAAGGGGAAAAAGAATCACGTGGGAAGAAGAGAAGATTATGGCTACTATCGGTGATGTTGTAGAGGTCTATTATAGGGAGAAGCCGGCCTTTTTTGCCAGGATTGACTCCATTACGCCCGACATAAAAAAGAATTGGTTTATGGTGGAGCTTCTGATTTTAACTACGCCCCTGAGAAAAGTTACGTGGACATTGAGAGAAGAATATATAAATGGTGTACCATTCACAATGGAAGGAAATGAAATAAGAATAGAGGCTATAACTCCTCTTCCGATAGAGAAAGCTTCTGGGGATAGTCCAGAGAAACCCACTAATAAGCTTTTATCTAAGGATGGAAGAAAGATAATACCCTTTAAGAAACCTAAGAAGGACGCTAAAAAGGGGGCTTGATAAAGCCTTAATAGACATGCTAAATCATCTTATGGAATAAATGGGATATCTTTAGTAAAATGTCTTATATAATGAGGCCATAAAGATATATTGACAATTACTATTTGTTTAAGTTAAAAAAATAATAGAGAATGTAAGCCAAAATATTTTAAGAGAGTAATTACTATGCTCATAGCAATGACGATATCTTCATTAAATATGGACCCAGTCACGAATAGTCCAATAATTATATTAAAAGAGATTGATGGGGAACAAACATTACCTATTTGGATAGGCCTGCTCGAGGCAACGGCAATTGCCAGTGAAATAGAAGGTGTAAAATTTTCAAGGCCCATGACACATGACCTTTTGAAGGATGTTATGGATAAAACGGATATCACGGTCAATAAAATAGAGATTTGTGACCTGAAAGATAATACCTATTATGCCATTATTCATATAAAAAGGGATGGTAAAACCTTGTCAATAGATTCTCGTCCAAGTGATGCTATTGCCTTGGCCCTTCGGGCTGAAGCCCCTATATTTGTTTCGGATGAAGTTCTAAAGAAATCTGAGCAGATTGAGGCGACCAGAGAAAGCGAGCCTGTGGATAAAACCGAGAAAGGAAAAAAGTGGCAGGATATACTTGAGAGTCTCAAGCCAGAGGATTTTGGTAAATACAAGATGTAAACGTAATAGCTCAATAAATAGGGGCAACATTTTCGTACACCACCTTTCTGGATTCCTGCTTTCGCAGGAATGACATGGGGTTAGGTCATTTCGTCATTCCCGCGCAGGCGGGAATCCAGGGACTTTACCCCTTTTTATTGAGCTATTACATGTAAACCCTGTTAGAAGGTTTAAATGATGCTCGAAACCGTGGTTAAACTTATTGGTTATAAAATTGTGCATAAGAAGTAAGGCCTTATTTCTGACAGGGTAAATCCTGTGAGCATATGGAGTATTTTAACTGGATAACAACAACAATAGCCAATAAGGAATATGCACCTTCAAATCATAGCTCAATGCCAACCAAGATAATCCTTTTAATATTTAATTGATGATAGATCTCCATGCCTATTCCCCTCATGACCCGCCAATTTGCTCAGATGGTAGCCCATGGGACTGGGCTGGGAGAAAATGCCCTTGAGGAGATGCTCGGCAATTCCCGAGACCTTATAAATAAAATCCTCTGAGTTTAGACTCACTGCTTGTTACTCATTATTAACTGCTTTTTACACTCATCACATTCAATACACACAGCAATGAAAAAGTCTGTTATCTACAAGATATCGGGAATTTTGATCGTTCTTTTCTGGCTCTTTATTATGGTAGAACTGGTAAAGCGGACAAATTTTAACCAAGAGGGTGAAGATGTTACACATATCGACAAGAAAGGTTCCTTAGAAAACCGTTCAGAAGAATGGAAAGAGATCTTTTTAAAAGGGCGCAAGGTTGGATACACCGTTACAAGAGTTAACAAGATTAGCAACATGTTCGAGGTAAATGAGGAGATATTTCTTACTGTTAATTTAATGGGCTCGACACATGAGATTCTTAGTTCTACAAAGGCAGAGTTAGATGAAGAATTCCGTTTGAATAATTTTAACTTTTCACTTTCCTCTGGTCTCATTGAGTTCAAGATATCCGGCACCATAAAGGGAAATAATCTTTATCTCTCAATGGGAGAGAAAGGGAAAGAAGAAACCAAATTAATTAGATTGCCATCAAAACCAATGATTAGCGCAGGCATGACGGAGTTTTTTAAGTCTTGCACATTTAAGATAGGTGACTCTTATCATTTTCCTGTGTTTGATCCAGTTACCATGACAACTAATCCCGCTGTTATTAAGGTAGCAGCCAAAGAAGTCATCGAGATTAATAGTAAACCATATAAGGCATTCCGGCTGGAGATGAACTTTTTAGGAAGGCCAATGATTTTTTGGATTGATGAAAAAGGGGGATCTCTAAAGGAGAAGGGTTTTATGGGATTTACTCTTGTCAGATCCAGCCCCACTAAGGCCCCATTAGGATTAGATAGATCAAAAAGAATCGATTTTTATGAATTATCAGCAATAAAAGTAGCTCAAAGGCTCACAAATCCCAGAGAACTATTATACCTAAAAGTTCTTTTTGATCAGGCACCTTCACCTATGTCTATTAATGGGCCAAGGCAATCTTTAACTGGCAGGGTTCTTACAGTTACAAAGGAAATCCCTCCCTTTAAGGCTTCCTACACAATCCCGTATAAGGGTAACGAAAATAGTTTATTACATTTTCTAAGACCAGAGATGTTAATTCAATCTGATGATCAAGAGATAATCAGCTTAGCCAGACAAATAGTTGAGGAAACGACTGATCCCTTTCTGGCGGCTCAGATGATCATGGGGTGGGTTTTTGAAAATTTAGAGAAGGTACCGGTTGTATCCATTCCAAATGCAAAAGAGGTTGTTAGGTATAAAAAAGGAGATTGTAATGAGCATGCCACTATTCTGACTGCCCTATTGCGGGCCGTTGGAATTCCAGCCAGAATCGTTGTTGGTCTGGTTTACAAAGATGGAAAATTTTATTACCATGCATGGAACGAGGCCTACATAAACAGATGGATTTCCATGGATGCCATCCTAAGGCAGATGCCTGTTGATGCTACCCATATCAAACTTATAGAAGGTGGAATTGAAAAACAGATCCAGATTGCAGGAATGATCGGAAACCTCACGTTTACTATTTTGGATTACAAATGAAAGTGAGCTAAAGTGAGCTAAAGTTTGAAGTTAAAAGTTGAAAACCGCTCAATGATGTCCTAATTCATCAACTTTTATGAACTCGTAAAAAGTCATACCTGGTGTATTTGTCATTTCGACTACAAGGAGAAATCTTGTGTTTTCAGCGTGTTACATTGGTGAGATTTCTCGCTTCGCTCGAAATGACATGTTGTTGAGCCTTTTTACGAGACCATCAACTTTAGGCACTTTAGGCACTTTAAACTTTAGGCACTTCTTAAAGATGATTACATTTGAGAACCTTACAAAGATTTACCGTGGAATCAAGGCTGTTGATAGTTTGAGTCTAAATGTTCCTCAAGGAACCATCTTTGGTTTTATAGGGCCAAATGGAGCAGGAAAGACAACTACTATCAAGATGATGGTAGGTGTGTTACAGCCTACCAGGGGTAAGATCTATATAAATGGCTTAGATATAGCCAGGGAGCCATCGAAGGTGAAAAGGATTATTGGTTTTATACCTGATCGGCCTTTTCTTTATGAAAAACTCAGCGGTATAGAGTTCCTTAGATTTATGGCAGGACTCTATAGAATGAAAGAGAATAGGCTGGATGAAAGGATTGCAGATTTGCTGAGTCTATTTGAATTAAGTGACTGGGGTGATGAGCTTATTGAATCTTACTCACATGGCATGAAACAAAGGCTCATTATAGCTTCAGCTATGATACATGAACCCAAGGTTATTATTGTTGATGAGCCAATGGTGGGGCTCGATCCAAAGGGAGCTAAGTTGGTAAAAGAGGTATTTAAAGAGTGGGCGAATGATGGAGCTACAGTTTTTATGTCTACTCACACCCTGGCTTTGGCCCAAGAAATATGCCAAAAGATAGCTATTGTAGACAAAGGTAGAATTGTGGCCTCAGGAACATCTGAAGATCTCAAAAAACAGGCAGGTGTAGAAGGAAATTTAGAGAGTATATTTCTTAAAATAACAGGAGGGCAGTATCCAGGTGAGAATGTTTAAACTTCTCATTTCTCCCAGGCTCATAAGCTTTAAAAATAGTCTTACAAGATCACGGAGCAATAGAAAGATAAAGATTCTAACCCTCACTGGTGCAGGTTGCCTGTTTTGGTTGGTTCTTTTTTTCCTTACTCATAAAGTACTCATGTATTTTTCTTCTCAGGAGATGATCGGTGATATTCTTGCAAGGCATCTTCTTGGCATGGTTTTTTTAATCTTTTTTTCTATCTTAATCTTCAGCCATGTGATAACCGCCCTTTCTAACCTCTACCTCTCTAACGATTTAGAAATATACTACTCTTCACCAGCAACGCTTACAGAGATATTTCTGAGCCGATCCTTTTATACGCTATTTGATAGTTCCTGGATGGTGGTTGTGTTTGGCCTTCCCCTCATGATGGCCTATGGTTTTGTTTACCATGCTGGCCTTGATTATTATCTGAGCCTGATCTATGTGTCTTTTCCTTTAATTATTATTTCTGCATGCTTAGGCATCATGGTGATTATGGTTTTAGTGAGGTTTTTTCCTGCTCAAAAGGCCAGCGACATTATCATGCTTATGTCTGTTATTCTCATTGTTATTCTCTATTTACTTTTCCGATTTCTCAGACCAGAAAGGCTGGTCAATCCAGACGCATTTATGAGCATAGCCCACTATTTAGGCGCCTTAAAGTCCCCTGACTCCTCTTATTTGCCAAACCATTGGGCAACAGATATTCTGTGGGCACGATTGACTCACTATCCAGCAACTCAGGTATTTAACTATATTCTCCTCTGGAGTACCGCCCTTGCAATGGTAGTAATAGATATCTGGATGGCTGGACGTATATATTTCAGTGGCTTTTCAAAGGCACAAGAGGCAAAAAAAAGAAGTCATATCGGCAAAAGAATGCTTGAAAGAATAGTATCAGCAGTAACCAAACCGTTTGGGCCAGAGAGCGCTTCATTGATTGCCAAGGATGTGCGCACCTTTTTTCGGGACAATAGCCAGTGGTCACAGCTCCTTCTCTTGGCTGCCCTTGTGGTTGTGTATATCTATAATTTCAGCGTTCTCCCTCTCGAGAGAAGCCCCATAAAGTCTATATATCTTCAGAATGCATTATCCTTTCTGAATATTGGGTTAGCAGGATTTGTTATTTCAGCTATCTCTGCCCGTTTCATCTTTCCGGCAGTAAGCTCAGAAGGTCAGGCCTTCTGGATTGTCCTTTCTTCACCTCTTTCATCACGGCGTTTCCTGTGGTCTAAATATTTTGCCTATCTCCTTCCTATGCTTATTTTGTCTGAGGTATTAATAATTTACACCAATTACCTGTTAAAGGTAACTCCCTTTATGATGGTCTTGTCCTCAGTAACTATATTTTTTTTAGTCTTTGGAATTGTTGCCTTGGGGATTGGCCTGGGTGCTGTTTACCCAAATTTCCACCATGAAAATATTGCCCAAGTAGCAACAGGCTTTGGAGCGTTAATCTATATGATAAGTAGCTCAGTTTTTATAGCCTTGGTCATTATACTGGAGGCCGGACCAGTGTACACTATACTTTCAGCACATTTTAAAGGGGTATCCATTACTTTTCTTCAATGGGTATGGGTAGTTTGCTCTTTTATTGGCGTTATATTTGTTAATGTTTTTGCAGTCAAAAGGCCAATGGCAGCTGGACTGAAGGCGCTTGATAGGTATGAGGGCTGAATGGAACGAGTGTTTCCTTTTGAATATGTAGGTAATCTCCACATCCACACAACACGCTCGGATGGAGGTGGGGGTGTAAAAGAGGTTGCTGAAGCAGCGAGGGTAGTAGGCCTTGATTTTATAATCCTGAATGATCATTCATACCTCACCCAACTTCATCTTGAAGACCAGGGGTATCATAAGGGTATTCTTGTTTTAGTTGGCTCTGAGATTGGCACAAGTTCCCATCACTATCTTGCCTTTAATATTACGCACCAAGTGAATGATGAGAGCTACTCCCCTCAGGCGATAATCGATGCCGTAAATAGTCAGGGGGGCTTTGGATTTTTAGCCCATCCTTTTGAAAAGGGAATGCATTTTTTGCAGAATAGCGTGTCCTATCCCTGGCGAGATTGGTCAGTGAAGGGTTTTACAGGCATCTGTATCTGGAACTTCTCATCACGATGGAAAGAAAATGTCAGGTCTTTCTGGCATGGGATATTCCATCTTATCTTCAAGACGTATACCTTAAAAGGCCCGAGTAAAAAGACCTTGGCCACATGGGACAGACTATGCTCTGAGGAACGAGTAGTAGCTATAGGGGGCTCAGATGCACATGCATCTTCTATAAAGATAGGATTCACTAAACTTAAGCCTCTTTCATACAGATATCTCTTAAATACTATTAATACACATATTCTAACACCTTCGCCACTTAGTGGTGATGTAACGACAGATAAAAAGATCATCTATACTTCCCTTAGAGAGGGTAATTGCTTTATAGCGCATGATGGCCTGTATAATGCTACGGGCTTCAACTTTTCCTTTCATAGAGAAGACAATAAGGAGAGGCTTGAGATGGGACAAGAGGCTCAATTCTCTCCAGGTATATTAGTGATTAAACTCCCAGGCCATGGACTCACGAAAATTATGAAGGACGGATCCCTTTTTAAAACGGAATATGGCGGGGGGCTTTCTATCCGGATACAGAAAGGGGGTGTTTATAGGGTAGAGGTATTACGAAAAACACCTTTATTTGGATGGAGGCCATGGATCTTTTCCAACCCCATTTATCTTCGGTAAAGTACATAGGGCTTGTATCTTCACGATTAAGTAAATATTGTGTTTGCCAATATTATTTGCTATTTGACTAACAGCCTGTGTAGAAGATTAATCAGGCCTAACACTATATTAATATAAGAACATATAAAAGGAGATAACGATGAAACTGGTCTATTCGTATTATGTCTTAGATATTGTGCATAAGGGACATTTGTTAATGATGAAAAACGCCAAGGCAATAGCCGGAGAAGATGGAAAGTTAATTGTAGGAATCCTTACTGATGAGGCGGTCATGGAAAAAAAGGAAAGGCCTATACTTTCATTTGAGGAAAGAATAGAGCTTGCAAGTGCAATAAAATATGTAGATGTTGCTGTTGCACAGGAAACTTACTCCCCACTACCAAATGTAATGAGAATCAAACCTGACATTTTGATGGAAAGCACAAGTCACGATGAAGAGGCGATTGAAAAGGCCAGAGAGTATATGGACAGCATTAATGGAAAGGTTGTTGTGCTACCATACTTTCCCTCACAATCATCAATGGACATAAAAAACAGCATAAAGGAAAGAAGCTGAGAGCAAAACAAGGGAGGTAACGAAAAAGTGGAAAAGACATTAAGTACATCAGTATCTGAACTGATAGGTACATGGCAGAAAAAAATGTTCTGGCTTATGTGGGTGACTTATGCCTCTTTCTATCTTTTACGGGTAAATATCTCCATTGCTATGCCCGAAATAATGCAAGAGTTCGCTTTGACAAAAACCAATATGGGGCTGGTGCTAAGTAGTCTGTTTCTACTATATGCAATAGGACAGTTCATAAATGGTCAACTTGGCGATAAACTGAATTCAAGGCGGATAATTACACTTGGTCTATTGTCTTCAGCAGTGCTGAATATTGTATTTGGCTTAACTGGTGGAATATTAGGCCTTATGATAGTGATATGGGGCCTGAATGGATATTTTCAGTCAATGGGATGGGGACCGACTGTCAAGGCAATGGCCAACTGGTTCCCAGTCAGACTAAGGGGTAGAACTGCCGGCCGCCTCGGCACAAGCTATATCCTGGGAGGAGCTATCTCCTGGCTTTTGGCAGGCACAATCATCAAATATTTCGACTGGCGTTTTACTTTTTTTCTTCCTGCCATTTTTTGTATATTAATTGCTCTCCATTGGTTTATTCGTGCACGAAATGCTCCTGAAGAAGTGGGGATGCCAAGCTTGGAGGAACAAGAAAAGGGCATCGAAAACAATGAGATTCGCAAAGATTCCCATATAGGTTTTCGCAACACTCTAACAATTACACTTTTTAACCCTTACATATGGTTTGCTGCGTTTGGTTTATTTGGACTAAATATTGTTCGCTACGGTTTCATGTCCTGGGCACCTACATTCATGTTTGAGGAACAAGGTGCAACAATTTCTATGGCTGCTTATAAGGCTATTGCCTTCCCAGTTGCTGGAGGATTGGGAGCAATCTTTGCTGGTTGGGCGTCTGACAAAATATTTAAACACCGCAGAGCACCAGTTTCTTTTATAATGCTGGTCTTATTGGCTATCTCTTGTTATCTTTTCAAAATTGTTCCCGGTGATAATTGGGTGGTTAGTTTGATAATTTTGTTATTTATTGGATTTTTTACTTTTGGGCCTCATGTACTAATAGTAGCTGCAATACCTGCAGATTTCGGCTCGCGTAAAGCCGCTTCGTCAGTAACCGGTTTTATTGATGCAATGGGATACTTAGGAGCAAGTTTAACCGGTGTGGGAACAGGTTATTTAATAGAGAAGATTGGTTGGAATGCTGGTTTCTACTTTTGGATTTTTGGGGCAATTTTTGCGGCAATCATGACATTGCTTATCTGGATCTACAAGGAAAGGGCGGTTGGGTCTGTATTAAGCCAAAGGGCTCCGATAAAGTTATGAAAATGTCTCTAACAGAAGATTTGTAACTGTTGAGCCACAGATTCACACAGATGAACGCAGATAAGTTTAAATATAAAGAAATTACAGATATTATTCTTAGAAAATATCAGCGATAATCAGCGTAAATCCGTGGCTGAAGATTTCATCTAAGGAAAAAAAGAGGATCAAACGTGAAGTGCTTAATCATTGCTTCTGGACGGGGGAGCGGACTTTCAAATAAGGGCGATTCAAAGCCCCTTATTCAAGTTTTAGGATTATCCCTCATTGAAAGGTTGATATTAAGCGCAAAGAATGCAGGTTTAACTGATTTCTATGTAGTAACTGGATACAATGGTGAAAAGGTAAGGGACTATCTTAACAGATTTAGCCAGAGCAGAAATATAGATATAACCTATATCATAAATGAAGAACGGGGAAAAGGAGTTGGCTTATCAGTTCTTAAGGCAAAAAAACTACTAAATGAAAAATTTATTCTTTTGATGGGGAATCATATCTTTGACAAATCGATACTGGTAAAGATTAAGAATGAAAAAATAGCCGATGACGAGGTTATGCTGGCTGTAGATTATCGCATCAAAAAAAATAGGCTCATCGATGCTGATAATGTTAGCAAAGTTGTTGTCGAAGACAGTAGGATTTTAGATATAGGGAAGAATATCAAGAAATACAACGCCTATGATACAGGAATTTTTCTTTGCTCTCCAGCAATATTCGGCGCTATTGAAGAAAGTTTGCCTCATGGCAATGATTCTCTTTCAAGAGCAATAAGAGTAATGGCTGAAAAAGAGAAGGTTAAAGCCGTCGATATCAAAGATGATTATTGGATTGAAGTAAACACAAAGAAGGATCGCAGAAAAGCCGCAAAACTATTGTATAGTAATTCAATAAAACCTGCTGGTCCAATAACCCGATATATTAATGCAACATTTGCTACAAGGATTTTCACACCTCTCCTTTTTAGAATATATAAGGGATTTACCCCAAATCAGGTCTCTTTCTTAAGTTTTATTGTAGCCCTAATAAGCAGTTTATTTTTTATTCTTGGCCATGCTGTTATAGGAGCATTGTTGATACAAGTATCAAGCATATTGGATTATAGTGATGGTCAATTTGCAAGACTCAAGCATATGGCATCCCGCTTTGGACATTTCACTGACATAACACTTGATCGCTATGCTGATGGTTTCATACTTTTGGGGATGTTTTATTACTCACTATCTGTAATAGGCGGTAAAGAAATAGTTGGAATTTATTGGAGCCCTTTGATTATTAGTAGCATCTCTATATTGGCTATCGTAGGAAACTTGATGGTCAGTTACACTTCCGCAACGTCAGTAGTTAATTTTGGCTATGTATATAAAAGGAGAGGGATTGCTGCTGGAAGGGGGAGAGACATCAGGCTATTTTTACTTTTCATCGGGGGAATAATGAGCTATTTTAATCCGATTTATGTATTCCTTGCCTTATTTGTTATAGCCTTACAAGCCAATACAATTGTAATATCCCGAGTTATTCTATCCCGGAATTATTTTACCAGAGAAGCTACTTTCAGGATGATAAACGGAACCAAAGCAATTATTTTTGATTTTGATGGAACATTAGCAAATACAATGCCTTTCTTAACTAAGCTGGCTGTAAAGCTCATTACTGCGAACTACAGTATCTCTAAAGAGGAGGCTAAAAGAAGATATTTAGAAACGACTGGCGTAGATTTTGCGGGCCAGTTAGAATCCATTTTTCCCAATCACCCCGATAACCAAAAAATGGCTGCTGATTTCGAGGAAAGGAAGTTGGGAGGTATTTTTGACCATCCTGTCTTTCCTAATGTCATTCCCACTCTGAAGTATTTTAGAAGTAAGAACATTAAGACATTTATTTGCAGCAGTACAAAACAAGAGATTATTACAAAATATTGCCAGTTAAACAAAATTGATATTCTGTTAGACAACCTTTTTGGTTATAAACCGAATTTTAAAAAAGTAGAGCAGTTTGATTTCATCCTGCAACATTACAAATTGCAACCCGATAA
>Ga0233414_10000233_pt1 | contig 23784 bp, 23 predicted proteins | sample Na_anoxic_10_MG_FD_189020 | JGI IMG/M metagenome (GOLD analysis project Ga0233414, IMG submission 189020) | Seawater microbial communities from Saanich Inlet, British Columbia, Canada - Na_anoxic_10_MG | ecosystem: Environmental > Aquatic > Marine > Inlet | place: Canada: British Columbia... | reverse complement strand
ATCCTGAGTTGTATCCTCGCTCAGACACGTGCGTAACCCATGATATCTGGTCTGAGGTAAAAAGGGCAATGGACGGAGTTTTGGAATCTACCACCTTTGAGGACCTGGTCGAGAGGCAAAAACAAAAGAGGACCTTGAAGCAACTGAAGGATCGTTAAAAGTAACATGCTAATGAACACTCATGGCCTTTCGGCCACAACGAAGGATGAAAGGAGTTGAGTGGTCAAATGGTTGAGTGGTTGAGTTGTGAAGGAGTTAACTTTAGGCACTTTCATATAAAAGGGAAACGGAGAAGAAATGGTGAATATTTATTTATACCCATAGCAAGAGAATAACGGCTAATGGAAAATAGGGAGAATGTGGTTATTTTTATTACCACCGGCACGGATGAAGAGGCATACGAGGTAGCCAAAAGCCTTCTTAAAAATAGGGATGCGGCCTGTGTGAATATTGTACCCGGAATTAATTCTATATTCTGGTGGCAAGGCAAGCTCGATTCAGTCCAGGAGAGCCTTTTGATCGTTAAATCAAAGGCATCTTTATTAAGTGAAATCGTTAGGTTGGTTAAAGAGGTCCACAGTTATGAAACCCCTGAAATAGTCGCCCTACCCATTATTGGCGGCAATCCGGATTATCTGGACTGGATCGGTAAAGAGGTAAAACAAGATACTGGGGAATGATTGCTGGGTATGCTTACAAGAGACAAAATTCTCCCTTAAATTAGGACGCAGATCTTCGCAGATACATGCAGATAATAATTTTTTATTTACTAATCCAAAAAATCTGCGTTAATCTGCGTCCAAAATGGAATTTCCTATACTATTAAACTACTTCAACACGTGAAACTTTTTTTTAGCAAGGAGATAGATAATGCCGACCAAACTATTGATAATTGGAGGTGTAGCCGGTGGCGCTACTGCTGCGGCCAGAGCACGCAGACTGGATGAGCGCGCCGAAATTATTCTCTTTGAAAGAGGAGAGCATATCTCCTTTGCCAATTGTGGACTGCCTTACTATATCGGAGAGGTTATTAAAAAGCGGGAAGATCTTCTGGTGACCACCGTTGAGGCATTCAGGGACCGATACAACATTGATGTAAGGATTTTCTGTGAAGTTATTGCCATCACCATAAAGAATAAGCAGATCGAGGTAAAGAATATCAAAACTGGAGAGACATACAAAGAGAGCTACGACAAGATTATTCTTTCACCGGGAGCAGAACCTGTCAAGCCGCCCTTCAAGGGTATTGACCTGGACAATATTTTTCACCTTCGTGACATCCCCGACTCAGACCACATCAAGGAATATGTCGATACCAAAAGACCTGAGTCAGCAGTCGTTGTCGGTGGTGGTTTTATCGGCCTCGAAATGGCGGAAAACCTTGTGCATCGGGGCGTGAAAACAACAATCGTTGAGATGCTCGACCAGGTAATGGCAACCCTTGACTACGAGATGGCTGCTATCGTTCATGCCCATCTCAAGGAGAAGGGAGTCATATGTGAATTGGGAAACGGCATTGAGTCGTTTTCTAAAAAGGGAGACCGCATAATCGTCTTGACTAATAAAGGACACTCTATTGAATGTGACATAGTCATAGTAGCAATAGGTATTAGAGCAGAAAACAGGCTCGCCAGAGAAGCTGGACTGGAAATTGGCAAACGCGGCGGTATTAAAGTGGACGCCACAATGAGAACCTCTGACCCGGATATCTATGCTGTCGGAGACGCTGTGGAGGTAAAGGACTTTGTGACCGGATTCCCTACTATGACTGCACTCGCCGGACCAGCAAATAAACAAGGTCGCATCGCCGCTGACAATGCACTGGGGAGAAAATCGATGTTCAGGGGCACTTTGGGATCAACGGTGGTAAAGGTATTTAATCTGACCGTTGCCTCCACCGGTACAAATGAAAAAGTTCTGAAGCACAACAATATACCCTACCTTGTAAGTTACACTCATTCTGGCTCGAACGCTTCCTACTACCCTGGTGCTACGATAATGGCGATTAAGCTGGTTTTTTCGCCGAGTAGCGGCAAAATCCTCGGAGCACAAATCATTGGTATGAAAGGTGTGGATAAACGTATCGATGTCCTTGCCACGGCTATCTATGGAGCAATGACAGTATACGATCTTGAGGAACTCGAACTGGCATACGCGCCACCTTACTCCTCGGCCAAAGATCCGATTAACATAGCAGGATTTGTCGCCACAAATATTTTAAAGGGCGATATCGAAACTATTAACTGGGATGTTATTGGCAACCTTAACAGGAACCAAAACATTTTAATCGACCTGCGCAACAAGGATGAGCTCGATACTGCCGGAGTTATCGAAGGGGCATTGCATATACCGCTTAACGACTTGCGCCAAAAGCTCCCTGAACTGGATAAGAAAAAAAATTACATACCTTTCTGCGCTGTAGGCCTGAGAGCATATTTAGGTCATCGCATTCTCGTGCAAAACGGATTTCAGTCCAAAAGTTTGAGCGGCGGGTATAAAACTTACTTAGGTGCAAAGGAAAAAATTATGAAGGAATCTCCTCACACGCGCCTTTGGCTGAGCGAATAGGCAGCTTTGAAGACAAACTAAGTTCTGCCTTATGCCGGGGAGGGGGGTGACGAGCATATGCTTACTATTAATGAACTGGAAAGATATGACAGGCAAATAATGATTGCTGATATTGGGGAGGAAGGGCAGGAAAAGCTTAAAAGAGCAAGAGTGTTTATTGCCGGTACCGGGGGGCTTGGCTCACCAGCAGCCATATACTTAACAGCTGCTGGGGTTGGAAAGATATGTGTGGTTGACCACGACCGTGTAGAGATTACTAATTTGAATAGACAGGTCTTGCACTGGGAGAAGGATATAGGCAAGAAAAAGGCTTCTTCAGCCAGAGAGAAGCTTAAAAAGATCAATCACGAAGTAAAAGTAGAGGCCATAGAAGAGACAATAACTGAAGCCAATGTTTTTCAGCTTATAACCGGCTTTGATGTAATAGTGGATGCCATGGATAACCTGCCAACCAGATATCTCCTGAATAAGGCTGCAATAGAGAAAAATATCCCCTTTTTTCACGGGGCAGTGTACGGTTTTGAAGGGAGGGCAATGACCATTATCCCAGGCAAAACAGCGTGCCTGAGATGTGTGTATAGGGGAGACATTCCGAAGGAGAAATTCCCGGTGATTGGTGTTACACCAGCGGTCATTGGTTGTATCCAGGCAACAGAGGTAATAAAGTATATCGTGGGAATCGGTGAACTACTCAAAAATAGAATGTTAATCTACGACGGGTTGGATATGAAATTCACTGAATTCAAGGTCAAGAAAGATCCTCAATGTAAGCATTGTGGCCACGTTAGTAAGGGATAATACAGGCAATGAGTATAGAGGTAAGCATTCATCAAAGTTTGCGTAATTTAACGAATGGACAGGCCACGGTTAAGGTTAATGGTACTACTGTTGGTCAGTGCCTTAATGATTTAGTGAATCAGTTTCCCGGCATCAAACCGAAGATATTTGATAAAAAGGGCAAATTGCTCAATTATGTTGACATCTATGTTAACCTGGAAAGCTCCTATCCAGAGGAACTCGCTATGTCAGTGAAGGATGGAGATCGGCTTCACATAACACTTATCATTGCCGGGGGGTAGCCCTCAGAACAAACACTTATCAAAATATCATTATAAATTCTCATCGAAAAAATAAAGAATGCCATCCTTTGGCATTGAAAGAAATCACTTAACCCACTGGGGTTCTCCTGAAACTGGATACCCTCCTCCTGAAAGTTGTTCTATAATCTTGTCAATGCTGGTTTTCTTATCATCGAATGTTATAGTTACCGTGAAAGATTTGGTGTGTAGATTGTACTTCGATATACCTTCAGTACTTGTTAGGATAGACCTTATCCTATCTTGTGGCTCCCCTCAGCCACCACTCGGAAGATTAGGGACCGTTAATTTAACTGTTGTGCCAGCTGTTTCCGAAACAGCCTTGTGGGGTGCAAATAGTATAAAAAGGCTTGCGAATACAAAAAATAAAACAACATTTCTGTATTTCATGGGATTCTCCTTTTTTAATAATACGGTTTTACTACATAACATTTATAACATAACTAGTGCCACGTCTCATAAATCTTGCATCTTATAATGGCAAATTAAAATGTCAGAGAATTGTTTGTATTTCATACAATTGTTGGAGACGTGGAAATCCGAAATTCGAATATCCAAATCCTAAACAAATTCAAATGACAAAAACAGCAGCAATCAAGCAATAGGAGGCCTTTGTTTTGAATTTTGGACATTTGGATTTTAATATTGTTTAGGGTTTAGCATTTCGATATTCGGATTTTTCAATTTCTATTATGTTCCTAAAATAATTTTAAATTGCCAAAATCAATAGCAGAACTTTTGAGTCAGTGAACTAGTGTCTGAACGAAAACCTCGAAATATAGTTTTCAAGTTTTGGCCTTAAATCTTCAAGGCTTTGAAATTGCTTTGTTTTTTAATCCAAAATCCGCAATCTAAAATCTAAAATCGCGCCTGAACTAGCTTTTCGTTCAGGCACTAACTATGTAAGGCAACAAAAAAAGTGTCAAATATCTTGCTTATTCATATCTTGAGTTACACCTATTCCTTCTTGATTCTTTCCAGAAATTCTTGTGCCCCTCTATGAGCTGGGTCAATTTCCAGGATTTTTCTAAGTTGCTCGCAGGCCTTTTGCAATGCACCCATATCTGTATAAAGCATACTCAGGTATAAGCGGGCATCCACGTGCTCTGGATCGATCTTTATGGCCTTTAAGAACTCCTTTTCTGCCAGTGTGTCAGCAACGCCTTTTTTATGATAGGCAAGGGCCAGTCCAAAGTGGTTATCAGCACTGTCTGGATTGATATTCAAGGCCTTGTTAAAGGCATAAATAGAGTTTTCTATCTGATTCAACTCTCCGTATGCCATCCCTAAGTTAAAGAAGATACTGTCTTCCTTAAATCCGAGGTCAATGGCCTTCTCGTAATACAATACCTCTTTCGTGTGGTTTCCTATCTGACCATAGACATATCCAAGGTGGTACAATGCAAGCCCATTTGCAGGCTCCTTCTCCAGAAGGCGTTGATGAAGAAGAATAGCAGCCTCATAATCGTGCCGGTGTATAGCCTCATCGGCCTCTTTGTCACACGTCCATATTTTGTCAGGAACAGGCTTTTTAACATAGATTCCCTTCGAACACCCCACTCCTGAAAGCATACCAGCCAAACTAAATATGAGGCTTGAAATATAAACAACCTGAAAGGTTCCTTGAATATGTCCAGACATCTTATTTTAAATACTATCCCTCTTCACATTTGCCTTTGTGCAAGTTTAATACAAAACAACATATATAACAACAGTGCCCGTAAGGTAAGATTTTAGACAGAACAAGTCACCAAAGACCTTTTTATTTTTCTTGACACCTATACTGGATTTTTATATCTTATAATTGTTGACCTTTTTAGTCAACAAAAAGGATTGATATTTATGAAGCTTTCTACAAGGACGCGATATGGAACCAGGGTATTGTTGGAGTTAGCACTCCACTGGGGTAAGGGCCCGGTGCTTCTGAAAGACATTGCCCAAAGACAACAAATTCCCCTGCCCTATCTGCAGCAGCTAATCGGACCTCTCGTAAAAGAAGGAATAATAAAAACCACAAGGGGAGCTCGGGGTGGGATATCGCTGCTTAAGCTGCCAAAGGAGGTTAGACTCAGCGAGGTAATCCAGATCCTTGAGGGCTCGATTACTCCAGTGGCCTGTGTGGATAATCCTGAATTGTATCCCCTTTCAGACACTTGCGTCACTCATGATATCTGGGCTGAGGTAAAAAAGGCAATGGACCGAGTTTTGGAATCTACAACCTTTGAGGATCTGGTCGAGCATAAAAGGGAAAAGATACGCCAAAAGCAACTTAGGAAATAAGAAAAGATGAAAAATGACACAATAGTAGTTACTGCCAAAGAGACAATAGATGTTTTTAAACAGAAGGGTATTAAAAGGGCGGCTATAGAGGTAGATGTGGTTACTACTGGTACTTTCGGTCCCATGTGTTCATATGCTTATACACTCTGATGAAACCCTAATATTGGATTTAACATGTAAGATGTCAAGGTGAATCTCTTATCGGTAAGGGTAAATGTTTCCTTTAAGTATGAGAAATAAGCTTAACAAGAAATTGAATCTTTTAGAGGAGAGTAGATATGGATAATTTAACAGGCAAACTCGATGGGCTTGATTGGGTCACCAATCCAGATAAGGTGAGAAAGAAAATCATAGATGCGGCCAGTGTCCTCTATGCCAGAAAAGGCTTTGCAGACACTTCCCTTCAAGAGGTTTCCGAAAAGGCAGGTGTGAACAGGACGGTCACGCGCTACCATGTGAAGACAAAGTCGGAAATCATGAGAATGATTATGGAAGATATCCTTACCTCCTTTCAGGAAAACCTCATCAAGACAATTAAAGACATTGATGATCCTAAAGAGAAGTTAACCGCTGCGCTCTACATTTATTTAAAAGTCGTAGATCAGCAAAGAGAGAAGGCGCTTTTGATCTATCAGAAATCCAGTTCCCTTGACAGAGCTTCCAAGACGCGGGTGATGCAACTCGAGGTAGATGTGAGCAATATTTTCGCACAAATAGTCAATGAAGGCATCGAGCAGGGTGTATTTAAAAAGGTTGATGTGGACTTAATGGCCTACAATATCATGATGCTGGCTCACATGTGGGCCCTAAAGAGATGGCATTTCAAGAATCGTCTCAGTCTTGATACATACTTCAAACTCCAACTGGAAATTATAACGGATGCTTTAAAAAAATGAGAGATCTCTGGAATCCTACAGATTCTGACACTAAGGAAATATTTTTTTATCAATCCGTTTACAGTAAAACTCGTCTTTGTAAGATTTGAGATTTTTTGGTTCTCTATTAATATAATAAGCCAGTTGAGTGGCCATGGATGACATAATAAAAAAGATCATAGAGGTTGAGAAAGTATGTTCAGAAGATATCGAAAGTGCAGGACTGGAATATAAAAAGAAAATTGAAAACTTAAGATACGAGCTTGAAAATAAAAAGGCTCAAGCAAAGGCTGAAATTCTTGAACGCAATAAAAAGAGATTTAAGTCAGCGGTTGAAGAGGCCAATGAACATGTTAAGAAGGAATTGAATGAAATACACAAGGAAAAGGACCTGCTGATTCAGGATAGGGAGCTCTGTAAGGCGATAAAGGAAAGGATAGTTTTAATTGTCTTAGGAACCTAAAATCCTGGTCTGAAAAATGAACCAGAATGCAGACAAAATTTACCTGCATGCAAAGATTCATGCCTTGCGCGATCAGATGCTAAGGCGGAATGATTATATTAAAATAATCAACGCGCAAAAACCTCATCTCGCCTTCCCCACCCTTATATCAGAAACTGACGCAGAAGACTATAGTAAGGTCAAGGAAAAAATATTTCGCAACCAAATAAAGAAATTACTGCTTTTTATAGAATCAAGTGACTGTTACAGGACTCTTTTCAAGGCTTTTTTGCGTTTTTTTGAGACAGGTAATGTTAAGCTGCTTCTGGCAAAGGCTTTTGGCAGAACCATGGTTATCGAGCAGTGGAATGATATAAGCCCATATAATGCATTTGACAAGGATTTGTTAGAAAGAGATATATCACTGGATGAGTTTAAGTCCCTGCTTGGCAATACCTATCTTAATAATGTGATAGCAGATGATTTCCCTGCCAGGTATGAAGAGCTTGAGAGCAGGATCGATTTTTATGCTGTCAGATATTTCTTTGATTTTTCGAGAGAGATTTTGTTTCCTCAGAGCCGCATCTTTCAGGAGGTTATGCTCAGGAAGATTGTTTTGCTCAGGATTCTCTGGAGCTTTCGCCTCAGCCAGAACTACGGTTGGCATGATGATAAGATTTCGAGCCATCTGACCTCTCTCTATGATTTTATCGATGAATTCGATGATAGGGCTGAACTGATCATCAAAATAGAGAGACAAATGAATAAAGAACTTAACCGATCCTCAGGCGGCATCCCTGAAGTTTCATATATTGAAAATGAACTGGAGAGGTATTTCTGGTCCTATATCTGGAAGAATTTTTCAAGAGATTTCCATTCCATATACTGTGTTATTTCATATCTTTGGCTGCTCTATTACCAGATACAAAATCTATTCCGGATAATTGAAGGCCTTCGATTTAATGTCCCCCCAGACATAATTTCTAAGAAAATTATCTGTGAGGTTTAACATGTTTTCCAAGGCTGACATCAGAAAGGTTAGGATAGGACTTCAAAGGAAGCTATACGATGAATTGATCTATGAGCTGGGGAAGGAAAAACTGATTCATCTGACTAAGCAGGATTTTGAAGAAATGTCGACTGATGTAGAAATGGAGGCTGAACTGAACGAGGAGGAGACAAAGGTCAGGGAAATAATCACGGTGACCAAGTCACTCCTTTCAGCCCTGAACCTCGAAAGTGATGGCAGAATCGATAGTGCTGATAGGGTTGTTTTTCAGGTAGCTTATAAGGGTGATATGGCCAGTGATGAGACCTATCTAAGCTCTGTCAGAAAAAAGATTCAGCAGTCTGAAAAATTACATATAGAACTTTTGAGAAAAATTGAACATACCCAGGAGCTGATTTCAATCCTTGAAGAGTTAATCTCGATTGGTATCGATGCAGATGTGATCAAAAGAATGAAGCTGTGCAGCTTTGTTTTTGGGAAAGTACATGCTGATTTTCATGAAGACCTGTCAGATGCACATGATTCATATATTATAAGACAACACGGCAGACATATTATCGGCATTACAATGTCTGAGAAAAAAAAAGAAATGCTGGAGTTTTTAGAAAAATACGGCTTCGAAGATGAAACCGAGAAGATTAACTCGATAGAGCTGCGGGCTGCATCAACCAGCCATCTGCACCAGAGGATTCATATCCTGAAGGGCCGCCTGAAACGGATTGAAGACTGTTTCAAAAGGATGAAGGATGGATGGATAACAAAATTATCAGGGCTTTATGCTGGTTACCTGGAACGTGAGACCGTGATTGATGCAGAAAAGATGTTTCTCTTTTCCCAGGAAGCCATGTTTCTAAGCGGCTGGATGGATAAAAAAGACACTGACAGACTGGCTTCAGTTTTGCGGAGGGTATGTGGAGATAACTTTTTTCTTGTAGTCTCAACCAAAGCCGAAAGGAATGCACCGGTAGTTCTGAAAAACAATCGCCTGTTCAAACCCTTTGAACTTCTGGTGAAAAATGCCGGGCTGCCTGGAAATACGGAAATGGACCCCACACCATTTGCAGCCATCACCTATGTCCTTATGTTTGGAGTAATGTTCGGGGACGTTGGGCAGGGACTTGTACTTGCTCTTGCGGGACTTGTTATGAAACTGATTGCCAGAAGGAGAAAGAAGGGAGATATTTTTCTTGCTGATGCAGGCAGTATCCTGCAACTTTGTGGAGTTTCTGCTACAGTCTTCGGGTTTTTCTATGGAAGCCTCTTCAGCAATGAACACATACTACCTGCGCTGTGGTTTCATCCTATGGAGAACATAATGTCTCTCTTTTTTGCTGTGATAATGATGGGAGTGGCCTTTATAACAGTAGGTATTCTTTTAAACATCATAAACGGTCTCCTGATGAGAGACTATAGCGATGCCCTTTTTGGGGCACGGGGACTGGTCGGGCTTATGATCTATGCAGGGTTAATATTTCTGTTTGTTCGTTATATTAAAACAGGGGTATACCCTGTAACGTCAGAGCTTATTGCCTTTATCATTGTTCCACTATGCATCTTTTCGATGAGAAATATACTGGGATTCTTTTTTCTGGGTAATAAGCATCCCTTCCCCCATGGGGTCTTAGAATATGTTGTAGAAACACTTATAGAGATAATTGAGATGCTTTCAGGTTTTTTTGGAAATACCATTTCATTTATCAGGGCTGGTGCTTTTGCACTCAGTCATGCGGGGCTCAGTATCGCAATCTATACACTTGCACGTATTATAAATCCCGATATCACAACAATGGCTGCGTTGATGGTACTTATAGTGGGGAATATATTTATTATTTTACTTGAAGGACTTATCTGCGGGATACAGTCAATGAGACTGGAATACTATGAATTTTTTGGAAAGTTTTTTAAGGGTGACGGTAGTGCCTTTACCCCCTTTTCACTAAGAAAATAGTAGTCCTATAATGGAGGAGTATTATGATTAAAAAAATAGCATCATCCGGGGTATTGTTTTTTATTGTGGGTCTGACTGCTGCCTTTTTCATGCTTTCACAGGCTGAGCTGCAGGCAGAAGACAGACCGTCAACAGCAGAGAAAGAAAAAATTTCTTCAGAGGCGGTGTTAAGCGGGGATGGCCTGGCATTTGCCTTTATTGCGGCAATGGGAGCGGTTGGTTTATCCTGTTTGGCGAGTAGTTATGCGCTTGGAAGGATCGGTTCCGCAGCTCTTGGCGCTATGAGTGAAAAGCCGGAGCTAGGAGGCAGGGCCCTGATCTTTCTCGGGCTGGCGGAAGGAATAGCCATTTATGGGCTGATTGTTGCAATTATGATCCTGACCAAGATTTAAAGTTTATGGAAAAAATATATATACTGGGAGATATCCATACGGTTACTGCCCTTCGGCTTGCCGGGGTCGAAGGAAGGGTTGCAGATAGGGAAAGTGTAGATATACACCTTAATGAACTTCTAAAAAGAGGCGATGCAGGGGTAATAGTTATTACCCGGGAGCTGGCTGAAGAGATACCGGAAAAGATTTACAGTGTCAATTTAAACTCGGTCACACCGGTGATCATTGAAATACCCGGCATTGATGACTCAAGGGGTTTTAGCACGTCAATACTCAATTATATTACTGAAGCATTGGGAATATCCATTTGAGTAACTGAAAAATGGAAGACAATACTTTGAAAACAAATAGGGATGAGACAGCACTGATAAACTCACTCAGAGAGAATTCTGCCCACAAAAAAAGTGTTATTATGCAGCGTGCTGACGATGAGATAAGCAAGCTGGAGAAGAGCTATATCTCAGATATAGAAGAATTAAAAAAGAAGATCAATGATGAGACCGGCAGTAAAATTGATCAAGAGCTTTCAAAGATTAGAAACAGGGCACTCATTGAGAAAAAGAAGCTGCAGTTGCGCATTATAGAAGATTTTATTGCAACCATGATTGAAGAGGCGATCTGTGAACTGAGAAGTAGTGGCAAAGATAGATATAAAGAATTTTTACTGGATGCAATGGATGAATCGCTTTCACAAATCAAGGGAGGGGAGGCTCTGGTTTACATCTCAGAGGAGGATATGGGACTGGAGGGCATAAATATTAAAGAGACTATAATGCAGAAAGCAGGGCATTCACCGAATATCAGTATAGCTGTAGATAAAGGGATAACTCAAGGGGGGGCTATTGTTATTGATAAAGAAAGAGGTCTCTATTACAACAGCACCATTGAGAGAATTGTGTATAGAAAATACGATGAGATACGGAAAGAGGTTACAAAAATTCTCTCTGAAAGAAACATTATTAATAACCAACTAACCAAGTGAAATTGAAAGCCCGATAATTTAGTGGATAGGAAAGTGGAGACAAAATTCTAATTATATGCTGGTCAAGAAGCTAAAGAGGCAAAGGTGAAAGAGTCAGCTATAACAGGAAGAATTATAAGCGTTAATGGTCCTATTGTTAAGGCTAAGGACTTAGCAGAAATCAGCATGTTTGATATTGCAGAGGTTGGACCTGACAGGCTTATCGGGGAGGTTATAAGGCTTGAGGAGGATCTCGCCATTATACAGGTGTACGAGGATAATACAGGTCTGAAGCCAGGAGATGAGGTACTATCTTTTGGAAGACCATTATCTGTTTTGTTAGGTCCTGGACTGATTGCAAACATTTATGATGGTATCCAGCGCCCTCTCATGGGAATTGCAGAGCGCTGTGAAAACCACATCCTCATGGGAATTGCAGACAAATGTTATATTAAAAAAGGGATAAAGATAGCCCCCCTGGATCCTGAAAAGAAGTGGGATTTTAAACCGACTGTCAAGGAGGGGGATGTCGTAAAAGAAGGATCTGTAATTGGAGTGCTGCAAGAAACTGAATTAGTTCTTCATAAAACAATTGTGCCACCGGGAATCGCAGGAAAGGTTGAATTTATTGCTGAGGCCGGAGGATATTCAATAGAAGATCCTATATACACAATTGATCAGGGCAAAAAGATCTATAATGGAAAACTTGCCGATTACTGGCCTGTTCGAAAGCCGCGTCCATTTAAAAACAAAAAAAACCCAGTAACACCTCTCATTACCGGGCAAAGAATACTTGATACCTTTTTCCCTATTGCCAGAGGCGGCACCGCTGCAATTCCCGGAGGGTTTGGGACCGGTAAGACTATGACTCAGCATGCTCTTGCAAAGTGGTGCAACGCAGATATTATTGTGTATATTGGATGTGGTGAGAGAGGCAACGAGATGACAGAGGTATTAACCGATTTTCCGCGGCTTGTTGATGAGAGAACCGGAAGGCCGCTAATGGAAAGAACGGTCATGATTGGCAATACATCGAATATGCCTGTTCCTGCACGGGAGGTAAGTATTTATACTGGCGTTACTATTGCAGAGTATTACAGAGATATGGGTTACAGCGTTGCAGTCATGGCGGATTCTACCTCACGCTGGGCTGAAGCACTTCGAGAGCTGTCAAGCAGATTAGGAGATATGCCTGCAGAGGAGGGCTTCCCACCGTATCTTGCAACCAGGCTTGCAGAATTCTATGAAAGGGCAGGCCTTGTAGAGACACTATCGAATGAGGAAGGCAGCATAACAATTATCGGAGCCGTGTCTCCGCCTGGTGGTGATTTCTCAGAGCCTGTTACACAGCACACTACCAGATTTATACGATGTTTCTGGGCCCTTGACAAGATTCTTGCAGATGCACGGCACTATCCTTCAATAAGCTGGATAGATAGCTATACAGAATATCTTAATGAGATTCAAGAATGGTGGAGTGAACTTGAAAGTGAGTGGATCGCGCTGCGAAATGATGCAATAAATATATTGCTGGAGGATACCAGGCTTCAACAGATAGTTAAGCTTGTTGGTCCCGATGCATTGCCTGTGAGTCAGCGATTCATCCTTTTCTGCGCTGAGATCATTAAGAATGCATTCCTGCAACAGAATTCATTTGATCCCAAGGATATGTATTGCAGTCCTGACAAGCAGATAAAGCTCCTGAAAGCGATTATGTGTTTTTTTAGAAAGGGCAAGGAGCTTTTATCAGCTGGTCTTGACCTAAGAAAGCTGCTGTCTCTTGATGCTGTGCCGGAAATGGTCAGGTTAAAATCAGAGATAGGTAACGATGAAACTGAGAAGATTGATGCTTTTATTCAAAGGCTTGACTCTAAACTTAATTCGCTAAAGGAAGGGGTTAATATTCCCCACACACCTGATTTTTCAAAGGGGGAATCTGGCAAGAAAGATATATAAATATGAAAGCTGAACTGGAATACACTAACCTGTCAGGCATCAGCGGGCCGCTCCTCTTTGTGCAGGGAGTAAAGGGTGTCGGCTACGGCGATTTAGTTGAGATAAGGAACGGTTCGGGAGAGATAAGGACCGGGCAGACATTGGAAGTAAACGAGGAGATGGCAGTTGTACAGGTTTTTGAAGGAACCACCGGGCTTTCCATTAAAGGCACCAGGAATACCTTTATCGGAAAGCCTCTCGAAATACCTGCGCATCGTGAGATGCTGGGGCGTGTTTATGATGGATTGGGCAGACCAATAGACGGGGCCCCACAGGTCATATCTGATTTGATGATGAATGTAAATGGTCTTCCTATAAACCCCTATACCAGAGAATACCCGAGAGATTTCATTCAGACTGGAATTTCTGCTATTGATGGAATGAATACGCTTATACGCGGACAGAAGCTTCCAATATTTTCTGGAAGTGGAATGCCGCATAATCGAATTGCTGCACAGATAGCCCGGCAGGCACGACTCCTTACCGCCCATGAGGAATTTACCGTCATTTTTGTTGCAATGGGTGTAAAGTTTGATATCGCCAGATTTTTTATAGATTCACTTGAGGAAAGTGGTGTTCTTCCTAACTCTGCCATTTTTCTCAGTCTTGCTGATGCACCATCCATTGAACGCCTGATAACCCCGAGGGTGGCATTAACTCTTGCAGAATATCTTGCCTTCACTGAGGAGATGCATGTCCTGGTTATTCTGACAGATATGACCAACTATTGCGAATCTCTCAGAGAACTCTCAAGTTCGAGAGGTGAAATCCCTTCAAGAAAGGGATATCCCGGATATCTCTATAGTGATCTCGCCTCCATATATGAGCGTGCCGGTCGCATTCAAGGAAAGAAGGGGTCCATCACCCAGCTTCCCATTCTCACAATGCCCAGTGATGATATCTCCCATCCGGTTCCGGATCTTACCGGATATATAACCGAGGGACAGATAGTGCTGGAGCGGGAATTGTTCAACAAGGGAGTGTATCCTCCTATTGCTGGCCTGCCCTCACTTTCACGCCTGATGAAGGACGGCATTGGTGAGGGCCGAACACGGAAAGACCATGCTCAGGTGGCTGCCCAACTGTTTGCCTCGTATGCAAAGGTGAAGCGTATCAGAGCACTTGCTGCAATAGTAGGAGAAGAAGAGCTGTCAGATCTGGATAAAATATACCTGCGGTTTGGAAATGTCTTTGAAGAAAGGTTTTTGAGCCAGGGATACAATGAGAACAGATCAATAGAGACAACCCTTGACATTGGCTGGGAGATGTTATCAATACTGCCCGAGGAAGAGCTTTACAGGATTTCAAAAGAGGATATTCAAAGATATTATATACCCCAAAAGGGGGATGTTTAAAAAATGCCGAAAATAGATGTTCCACTTACTAAATCAAGTTTAAGAAAAATAAAAGAGGACCTGTCCTTTGGCTATGAAGGTTTTGATCTTTTAAATCAGAAAAGGGAGATTCTTGTGATGGAAATAGTTAAAAATATAAACATTATAAAAAAGATTGAGGAGCAGTTCCAGGGGGCACTGGATGAACTGTACAGCGATTACAAAGTTGCTGCAATTGAGATGGGGTCAGATATGCTTTCCTTAAAGAGCTGTTCCGAAAAACGAAGCTATTTCATGTCTGTGGATTTTTCGAAACTGATGGGGCTGAGAATGCCTGCCCTCATTCTTAAGCCCAAGAAGATGAAGAAGCTGTCAGGTTTTTTAGGAACCAGCAGCAGCTATGACACTGCAAAGAAAACATGCATCAAAACGCTTACACTGCTTGCAAACTATGCCACTGTTACAAAATCCATCTTTATGCTTTCACGGGAACTAAAAAAGGTACAGCGCCGGGTCAATGCTCTCGAGAAAATCTTTATACCGCAGAATGAGGAGGCCAGAAAATATATCACCGACCGATTGGAAGAAATGGAGAGAGAAGAAATTTTTGTAAAAAAGCTTATTAAGCAGAGGATGGGGTGAGGGGTTTTATAAAAGATATCCGTAAAAGGGTTACGAGGCTGAATCAAAACCAAAGGATAATCCTTCTTGCAACTGCCTTTTTGATAGTGCTGAATTTTATAATACTTATCCTGAGTATAGATATTATTTTCAGAGTATTGGAAAAGATTGGGTAGATCAGGGGCTGATATAAAAGTGTTGAAACCTTTTTTTATTCTAATCTTTAAATAGAAAGGAGTGGCCATGTTTATTAAAGAAATCGATCTTTTCAAGGGAATGGGCGTAGAGGTTATTGACGAGATTTTTAAAATATCGGTGGCGGAATCTTATAGTGAGGGCGATATTTTGTTTAAACAGGGTGACCCTGCACATAACTTTTATCTCCTTGAGCAAGGGGAGATAAGATTGTCCATTGGAGAGGAGGGGCACATAAACTTTACTATGAGTCCGGGGGATGCTTTTGGCTGGTCCAGCTTGGCCGATCGTGACGTGTACACGGCTACCGCAGAATGCAAACTACCCAGTAAAGTGATCAAAATCGAAACAGACAAGCTGAATAATATATTTGAGAAATATCCAGCCATCGGGCTAATATTCTTCAAACGTCTGTCTGGAGTTATCGGCGATCGACTAATAAGAGCTTACAATACGATTCTTTCTGCATACAAAGGGGAAGGGCAACCCTCCTATGGATAAACAAAGGATGATCTGGAAGTTGTTATGCTTCTAAGTTTTTTTCCTGCCCCGATAAGCAGGAAAATGAAGAAAACGTGGGAGTATTGTCCTGAAAAAGGATTGACTGTTATGTCTAAATTAATACATATAAGTCTAAATTTAGACTGTACTATAACTTACTGAAATAAAAATATAATGTTAGCTTCATCTCTCTTCATTAGGTCTAGATTTAGACAGCCTCTTCGTCCTGTCAATTAATTAAGCGGCTACAAATTGGTTAGAATCATTTTGTATAGCCACATAAAATAAGCCTTTAAGTGGCTTTTTTTATTGGCGTTTTGGGAATTCCCATACTGGGTTGCCATCAAACCCCCAGAGTGTGACATTAAATATGCGCTCTGCGCCATGTTTACCCCGCCGCTTACCTCAAGCAAAGCGCTCCTGGAGAGAAACGCTCCTTTTGCCTAACGCCGCTCATTAGAGCGTTATCCCTTGACACATCAATGAGATAGAAGTAACTTAGCCTCAATATTGTTCAACCCTTCAAGGAGGATGCCTTGCCCTGTCATAATCAAAAAACATCGTTTTTCCAAAAGCTCCACCGGCCCAGTGTTTGTGGAGCTTTTTTACGTCTATTTGTGTGGAGCCCCACGGGCAATCCCGTGGCGCCACTTGGTTCCGCAGATTCGCTTCGCGAACTGCTGGACTTAGTGGCACGACATCCCGGCCATCAAGGCATTCATCCGCGGCTAAAGCCGTGGCTTTCTGCGGTCGGGGTAAATTATACGTGCTGGTAAGCAAAAAAAATAGAACATGAGTCAAACGGGGACTTGACCCTTTTGACGATTATGGATATTAAAGAATGGTCCGCCCCTATCCAGAATAGATAACCCCTAAAAAGGACAATTGAAATGAAAACGGTTCGCGACGCTTGCCAACTACAGCCGAATGCACTGACCATTAAGCTCAGCGACCAGATCGAACAGCTCGATGAGTTGATCACTGACGAAGGAAGTGGCGAAGACTTCTTTGAGAAGACGCACATCACCCAGGGCATGCAGGACCTGATCAGCGAGGGCATCGCCCGACTGGCAGGAGCCTCTTCCCAGGCCGTCTTTCATCTCAAACAAGCCATGGGCGGAGGGAAAACCCACCTGCTGGTCGGATTCGGTTTACTCGCCAAGCATCCGGAACTGCGCAAAATGCACTGCGCAGGGTTGCCGAACGCATCTGCTTTCAAAAGCGCCACCATTGGGGCCTTCAACGGCCGCAACAATCCGGACAGCTTCTTCTGGGGAGAGATCGCCAGCCAACTCGGCAAGGGGGATCAATTCAAGGCCTTCTGGACGAGCGGTCCCAAGGCACCGGACGAAAAGGACTGGATCAAACTCTTCGAAGGGGACCAGCCCGTTCTCATCCTGCTTGATGAGATGCCACCGTACTTCCACTACCTTGATACCCAGAAAGTGGGTAACGGCACGGTCGCCGACATCGCCACACGAGCATTCGCGAACCTACTGACGGCTGCTGGTAAAAAGAACAACGTATGTGTTGTTATCTCCGACCTCTCTGCGGCCTACGACACTGGCGGAAGGCTCATCAATCGCGCCCTCCAGGACGCACGCGCTGAACTCGGCCGCCAGGAACGCAGCATCACGCCGGTCGACCTCGCCGCCAATGAAATTTACGATATTTTACGCAAGCGTCTCTTCAAATCTCTTCCCGACGAGGCCGAAATCGGGGACATTGCCGAAGCCTTCGGTCGAAAGCTGGAGGAGGCCGCAAAGTCCAAGACTGCTAACCGCGGCGCCGAAGCGATCTCCGATGAGATCTCCGCAACCTATCCATTCCACCCGCGGCTAAAAAATATCATTGCGCTGTTCAAGGAGAATGAGCAGTTCAAGCAGACGCGCGGTCTGATCGAACTCGTTTCACGCCTCCTCAGGTCGGTGTGGGACCGCCAGGCAAACGACATTTTTCTTATCGGCCCCCAACACTTCGACCTCAGTATCGCGGAGGTTCGCGACAAGCTGACCGAATTTTCCGGCATGCGCGATGTCATAGCAAAAGATCTTTGGGATGCACAGCAATCCGCTCATGCCCAAATAATAGACCTCCAGACCGGCAAGGAAGCGGCTACCCAGATCGGCGCACTGCTCCTCAGTGCCAGCCTTTCCACCGCAGTCAATGCAGTCAAAGGCCTTACCCGTGAGGAGATGGTCGAATGTCTTATTTCACCTTTGCGGGAACCGTCCGAATTTCTGACAGCCTTCGAAGAATTAGAGAAGGTCGCCTGGTATGTGCATCACACGCCCGAAGGCCGCTATTACTTTGATCGGCAGGAAAACCTCACCAAACTCCTTCAAAGCCTTGCCCACGATGCACCTGAGAACCAAATCGATGAACTCATCCGGCACCGCTTAAAGGAGATGTTCAAACCAACGCGTAAGACATGTTACGAAGATGTGCTGCCGCTGCCGAAGCTGGAAGATGTTGCGGACAGGGTCCGCAAAGGGCGTGTCTTGCTGGTGGTTAGCCCGGACTCGAAGATTCCCCCGGAGGAAGTTCAGAAGTTTTTTGAAGGACTAAGCCAGAAGAATAATCTCTGTGTCCTTACCGGAGAAAAAACTGCCATGGGCAGCGTGGAAAAAGCCGCGCGCCAGCTTTTCGCCGCGCAAAAGGCCGACGGCCGCATTCCCCAAGGACACCCTCAGAGGGAAGACCTCGAGCGGAAGCAGCAAGCCTACGAACAGGATTTCAACTCCACCATCCTCGGCCTTTTCGACAAGGTCCTCTTCCCGATCCAGCGTGCGGGTAAACAAGCTCAGCTTGCCGACAAAGCCCTGGACATGACCCGCGACGCCACCAAGCCCTTCAACGGTGAGGAGCAGATCGAAAAGACGCTGACATCCGACCCGCTGAAGCTCTATCTCGACGTTGAGAAGGAGTTCGGTGCCATCAGAGACAAGGCCCAGGACCTCCTCTGGCCAGAGAATCAGGATGACACCCGCTGGACCGACGCGGCTGACCGATACTTTGAACAGGCCGGTATGTCGTGGCTGCCACCCAAGGGTCTGGATAAGCTCAAATCCATCGCCTGCAACCGCGGGCTGTGGGAAGACCTCGGAAACGGTTATGTCACCAAAAAACCGAAGAAGAAGCGGACTTCAGTTCAGGTTATCGCCGAGTCCGAACCTGATGACGAGGGCAGGGTTCGCCTTCGCGTCAATTCGCAGAACGCCGGTCCAGCGCCAAAAATTTACTATGCCGAAGACGCCCCGGTCAGCGAGTCCAGCCCCCAACTCATGGAACAGGCCTACACCACTGCCGCGTTGAGGGTGAACTTCCTGGTGCATGATCCGTCAGGCCAGTACGAGACCGGCGAGACGTTAACCTGGTCCAACAAGCTGGTTCTGCGCAACAAGCTCTCTGAAAAGGACGGCAAGCGTAATGTCGAATTGTTCGTCGTGCCCAAGGGGTTGATCCGATACACCCTTGACGGCAGCGAACCCCGTGAGGGCACGGTCTACGAAGGCCCGATCCCCATGGGTGACGGGGAAGTGCTGCTGCGCGCATTTGCCGAGGCAGATGGGATCGAAACCAAGGCCGAGTTCTGCTTCCCGGCCAAGGGGAAAAAGGGCGTACAGATCGACGAGGGAAAGCCCGGTCGCCTCATATCCCGAACCGGACGCAAACTCGACTCGCGCGCCAAGACCTTTGAGGGTTTGAAGCAGGCTGCTGAAAAGTCCGCCACTCTTGAGGGCATCGTGCTCACTGTAGGCCAGGGCAACCACATGATCGCGGTCAACGTGGGAGAGATTGAAGTGGATGCAGCATTCATCGAGGTCTTGCTCAACAAGGTGCTGGAGAAGTTTACGCCGGAAACTCCGGTGACATTAACCTTTCGCAAGGCCCATTTTGCCTCCGGGCACGACCTCAAGGATTTTGCCGCCAAGCTTGGCATGGAACTAAAGTCCGGTGATGTAGAGCAATGACCGAGAAACCCAAAACCGTCGACTTCGGTGCTCCGGACAAGTTCGGCGCACACGTTTTTCGCATCGAGATCCCGGCTGCAAGGAAAGAGTCCGTTGTGATTGTCGAGGACTACGGCTACCGTGGCCAGGAGACCGGCGTTCCGCGCGATGAGGATCGGTTGGTCCTCAGGCGCCCGGTCTGGTCTGCAATAGCCGACATTGCCCGTCGTGAGTTCAACACCCGTCTCAAGGCTACCAATGTCCGTGTGGGCCGCTGGCATACAGGCACCAATCTGGTGGACAGGCTTCTCGGAAAGGAGCTGTGTGTACTCGCATGGGCGGCGGAAACCGCTAACCCCGAGCAGATCCGCGTCATTTGCAGCAAATGGGCTGCCCTGCGCCCAGAGGAGCGCTGGTGGCTCTTTGCCATGACCGTTGCCGAAGCGGGCTTGCCTGAGGATAGCAATCGTGGTTGGCGACGTGCGCTGTTTCATGCATTGTCCGACGGGGAGAAACCAGCGCCCGGAAGGAAACGCCGACCCAGGCCAAAACAAGAAGAGATGTTTAATTTGCCTTTATTCAAGGAATCTTAATGACTGATAACGTAATTCCTTTCTCCCTTAAGGATGCGCCGGCGCTCATCGAGCGTTTGCTGCCAGTTCAAAAACTTTCCGCCGAGGCTTATAAGGAGCAGATGGCGAACGTGGGCAAGACGCTGACCGCCCTGGGCAGCTACTGGAAGGGGCGAAAGCCGCTTATCCTCGCCAAGGCGTGCATCCTCGGCTGCCTTATGCCTGCCACAGATGACCCATCCCTCGACCTGGAGATCTTCGAGAAGCTTATGGCAATGGACAACGAGTCCTTCGTTATACGTTGGAAGTACCGCCCAAAGCCCAAAGAAATACTATCCACGCTTTCTATCGCTCGTATCGCTGACTATTTTTATGTGGAACCAGAAGGCATCTTGCCAGCCTCCGCGCCGGTGGACTGGTCGGAGGTAGAGTATTCCAAGGTGAGAATTTCCTGGCGTGAAGATCTCAGTGAAATGGATTGCCGTCGGCTGGAAGCACAGTTATTGCCCAGGTCGACATACCGCGAGCGTGTGGCGCAGGCAAGACGAACTGAGGAGGTCATGGCCACGGTCCACGACCATATCTGGGATGCTGTCAACACCCATTTAGGAACGAATGCCCAATCGTTCCCTGAACTGGTCGAGCAATTGGGCGTCATGCGCTTCGGTCACCGGCCGCGCGTAGTCGACACCTTCTGCGGTTCCGGCCAGATTCCCTTCGAGGCAGCGCGGGTCGGTTGCGATGTCTACGCCTCCGACCTCAACCCTGTGGCCTGCATGCTCACCTGGGGGGCGTTCAACATCGTCGGCGGCTCCCAGACGAGCCGTGAGAAGCTGGCACTGCACCAGCAGGACCTGGTACACCGGGTGCAGGCGGAGATCGACAAGCTCAGCGTCGAGACCGACGGCAAGGGCTGGCGTCCAAAGGCATTCCTTTACTGTTTGGAAGTGCGCTGTCCACAGTCGGGTTGGCTGTTACCGTTATTGACTTCGCGGGTTGTAAGCAATGACGTACGCGCAATCGTAGAGTTGGAACCCATTCCAACTAAGAAAAGGTATTCAGTTTCTGTTCGCAGTGGCGTGTCAGATAATGACTATGCAGCGGCAGCAAAGGGAACCATCCAAAGAGATGGACGGTTCCAAGATGCATATCTCGTTCACATTGTCGATGGCACGGAATATCGTACCAAGATCTCGACGCTGCGTGGCGACTACTTTAAGGACGACGGCTCCGTTGGTAACCGCATCCGCCTGTGGGAAAAGAACGACTTCAAGCCCCGGTCGAACGACATCTTCCAAGAGCGTCTCTACTGCGTTCAGTGGATTCGACCGAAAAAGAAAGGTAAGGGCGTTGATTACGAATTTCGGTCTGTTACGGACGACGACCTGAAGCGCGAACAGATCGTTGAGGAGTACATCGCCGAGAACCTTGCCGAATGGCAGGCCAAGGGATGGGTGCCCGATTTGCGGATCGAGCCAGGTGGACCACCGCGGTATGAAGGGCTTAACCTCATTAAGACGCGCGGCTGGACCCACTGGCACCATCTGTTCAATCCACGGCAGTTGTTAGTCGCCGGTCTTCTTCGGCGTAACGCAATAGCAGCCGACTATCCCGCCTTGACTCAAGTGCTGAACTGGAGCAGCAAGTTGTCCGTTTGGAACCGTCTCTATCGAGGCGGTGGCGGCAATGTTCAACAAACCTTCATCAATCAGGCGCTGAATACTCTTTTCGAGTATGGATGCAGGCCATTGTCGCGGCTGATTGGTTTCATCGATAACGATTACTCGTCCTTTCCGCTTTCGTCGAAACACGAGGTACATTGTTCACCAGCCGATATGTTTTCGACATTTAGTGACATATTCATCAGTGACCCTCCGTACGGCGACGCGGTGAAATACGAGGAGATCCTCGACTTTTTCATTGCCTGGCTGCGTAAGAATCCTCCTCCTGAATTTGCCGATTGGATCTGGGATAGTCGGCGTTCCCTCGCCATCAAGGGCGAAGGTGAGAATTTTCGACATGGCATGGTGGGCGCCTATAAGCGCATGAACGAATGCATGCTTGACAACGGCATCCAGGTTATCATGTTCACCCACCAGTCCGGCTCCATCTGGGCGGATATGGCTAATATAGTCTGGGCCTCGGGGTTGCAGGTTACGGCTGCCTGGTACGTGGTCACCGAAACGAACAGCCCCCTGCGCGAGGGCAGCTATGTCAAAGGCACGGTGCTGCTCGTGTGCCGAAAGCGCCAGGGCTCCTTTAAGAGGACCCGTGACGATCTGGCGTGGGAGATCCAGGAGGAAGTCGAGAGCCAGGTAAACGCCTTGACAGGACTCAATCAGGAGGCCAAAGGCCTTTACCGCGACGAGAATGTCTTCGAGGACGCCGACATCCAGATGGCGGGCTATGCGGCTGCGCTGCGAGTGCTGACTCGCTACGCCATCATCGACGGTCGCGACATGACTACCGAGGCGATCCGACCGCGGGTCAAGGGTGAGACTACCTTTGTGGACGGCCTCATCGCCTTTGCCGTGGATACTGCCAACCAGTGTCTCGTGCCCCAGGGTATCCCAAAGGGCAACTGGGACAGGCTCAGTGGCGCGGAACGATTCTACCTCAAGATGATCGACCTGGAAGCCCGGGGCGCCAAGACCCTGGACAATTATCAGAATTTTGCCAAGGCCTTCAAGGTGCGCGATTTCAAACCGTTCCTGGCAAGTCATAAGGCCAACGATGCGCGACTCAAAAGCGCGATGGATTTTGGCCACAGCGAGATGGGAGAAGGCTCTGAGCTTCACCAGTCCGTGATGCGTGCCGTGCTCTATGCCGTGATGGAATTAGCCAAAAACATTGACGGAGGTGAAGTTCTGACCCACCTGATGCTCAACATCCCCAACTACTACGGCGACATGACGCAGCGCGAGTTGGCTGTGGATCTGGCCGACTACCTGGCCAAACGCCTCGAAGAACTGCGGCCGGAAGAGGCGGGTGCTGCGAGAGTGCTCAGAGAGTTGGTTAAAAATCAGCGTTTAGGATAGGTT
>Ga0233414_10000231_pt1 | contig 23795 bp, 15 predicted proteins | sample Na_anoxic_10_MG_FD_189020 | JGI IMG/M metagenome (GOLD analysis project Ga0233414, IMG submission 189020) | Seawater microbial communities from Saanich Inlet, British Columbia, Canada - Na_anoxic_10_MG | ecosystem: Environmental > Aquatic > Marine > Inlet | place: Canada: British Columbia... | reverse complement strand
GAGACTATCTCAGTTACTTTTAGAGACCCAATTGGTCCTTCAGCTACACAAGCTTTAATGGAATGGGTTAGATTACATTCAGAGTCAGTAACAGGAAGACAAGGTTACGCTGCTGGATACAAAAAAGATGTTGAGTTGGAAATGTTAGACCCAACTGGTGTTGTTGTTCAGAAATGGATGTTACAAGGAACACAGTTAAATGACGCTGATTTCGGATCATTAGATTATTCTTCTTCAGATTTGGCAGATATCACATGTACACTTAGATTTGACAGAGCGATAAACGTATTCTGATATTTAAATAATTTATTATTTATAAATCCTCTTTATATATTAAACTTATAAAGGGGATTTTTTATGTTTAAAAGGTTTTTTTATTATAATTCAATATTTATAATATAAAGGTATAAAACCATATTATATGAAAAGAAAATATAACACATTAAATGAAGAAATTAATCGAATGAAATCATTATTCGGTGAATCAAGATTATATGGAAATTTGGTGGAACAAGAGGTAGTGAATGATGATACGTGTGAATGGTTTAAACCAAAACAAAATAGGGCAATAGAAATTTTAGAGAAATTAATCTCAATAGCGGAAACTGGAGAAATGATTACATTTAATAAAGAGAAAAAGAAAAAGATTCAAGAATTATTATTAGTACTTAAAGAAAGTAAAAAAGAAATAGAAGGAATGGATTGTAAAAAAGGGATAGAAGTAATATGTAATCCAGAAAATAGGAAAAAAATTGATGAGGGAATAGAAGTGATAGATGAAGAAAAGGATGGTGCTGACGCCAAAAAGTTTGGAGTAAAAGATGACTTAGAAGAATTATTAACCCTTTTAAATGAAATTAAAGGGAAATGTGATAATTTTGTTAATAGTGAGGAAGAAACTAAGGTTACTGAGGGGTGTCCACCTGTGGGTGATGATGGTTGTATGGTAGTTACTAAAGAAACATTAGAAGAGTCTATGGTTGATGGGGTGTTGGATATTTACAAATTGTTTGGGTTTAATAGTGAATTCGAACAAAAATGTGGTACACCAAAAATGAAAATACCTGAAGAATTATTAAGTTCTATTACAGAAATTAAAAAATTAGAGTATCCTTCTATGTTTAAATCGGATAATGGTGTTATTGAATTTTGTAATGAAAATTTTCCTAATGTTACAGCTATTAAACAATTAGTATTTGATTCAGACCCTTTTTATATAGGTAAATTTTTACCTAATTTAAAAAATGTTGATGATCTATTTATAGACGATTTTGAGTTTTATTATGATTATGATGGATATTCTAAGTTATTTTCTAATCTTTCTGTAACTAATATATTCGCAGTTACTGAAGATACTTCACACATTTTATTTGATGATTGGATTAAAGACAAAACTTTAGTTTCTAAAAATGTGGAAAATATAGATGTAAATTTAGTTAAAGGGTTTGATGATGATGATTATTTTAATTATTTAATAGATCTTGGTTGGATAGAAAAAGAAGGTGAAGACGGTGTTACTTTTTTAACAAACCCAAAAAATAAGGTACAAGAACTACCTCAAGTAGATGTAATGGGAGGTAAAGAAGGGGCTGAAGAGGAAGGCGGGTCAGATACTACAACGGATGATACTACAACGGATACTGAAACAAAAGTAGGTGTAACCGAAAAAGATAATATGGAGGGTGAGGTAGTTGATGTTATGTATGACGGTGCCATTAGAACTAAAAAAATAGGTGACATAAAATCTATAGGTAATAATACTTTTAAATTAAAAACTAAATTTAAAATGACGGGTAAGGTTGGTGGAAAATGGGTGTTACATGATAAAGCTAAAAACGCATTAGAAAACGCTGTTAATAAATTTTATAATAACCCAGAAAATATTACTCCAAAAATCGTATTTAATAATAAAAATAAATTTACGGTGGAATTTAAATAAAAATAATTATGGAAAGAGAAACATTAAATGAAGAAATAAAAAGGATTAAGTCTATTATGGGGTTAATTATGGAAGATGATCCTAAATTTGAGAAAAAAGATGATAAAGAAGCCTTAAAATATTGTAATGGTAGATTAATGTTAGCCTCCAATAAAATTTTAAATTTTCAACCTAAGAAAAGACCTAAAATAACAAACAAATCTATATTTACTGATGATTTTTTATCTAAAGAATTAGAAACTTTAAATAATTGTGTAGATAATTTTGAACAGACATTAAAAATACCTAATTTTGCTGGTTTGAATAGAGATGAGTTTTTAAATATGTTAAAAGTTATGTACGACAAAAACCAACCAGATGAAAAGAGGTTGGGGTATTTAAATTATTCTATTAAAGATGTTGCTCTAGGTAAAGAAAAGGATAAAGAAGATGTAGTTGACCCATTTGATATCAAAAGTAAAAAACTTAAAAAGATGGCCAAAGCTGAAAACAAAAAAGAAATAAAAATATCTTCAGTAAAAGACCCTAATAAAATATGGGGAAGAATAAATAAAGTTGGGAATACTACAGATAAATTTATTATTAAAACAAAGGATACTTTGGTTAATAAAAATAATAAAATGTTTTGGGATGAGTATAAAGAGGATATTACCGATTCTATTAAAAAGATTATAAAGGATAATAATCTTAGTGCTAGCATTTCTTCTAATCCTACTATTGAGGTATTAAATGTAAGGGGTGATGGTCCACAAACAATAAAAATTAAAGTGACTTAATTAAATAAATGGCACAAAGAATAGTAATATCGGAGTCTCAATATAATAGATTGTTTTTGGGTGAACAAGATGACCCTGTGGTTAAAAAGGGATATTGTAATATAAAAGGTAAGTGGGTGAATGGTTGGGATGCACCTTTTGATTGGACAATAAAAAACCCATTTAAAGATGGGTATGATTATCAATGGAAGGTTTGGGCCGATTGTGAAAGACATTGGGTAAGAAAAAGTGTGAAAAATAGAGAAAATGGTAAATGGCAGATTTATGCAGATAATTCTGGTGCGGATTTGTTAAAAACTGGTTGGAAAACCCACTCTAATAAAGGTGGAAGAAAAGGTATTATAAGAAAAGAATATGAAATTGGTGGTGATGATAATTATAGGTATATAAAAGAAGGTGCCCCAATACCAGATGGGTTTGAACCTAACTATACAGGGTTTATTGATGACAATGAAGGGGTTAATGATTCTAAATTATATACGAAATTAGATAAGTATAGAAGAAGTTTTTATGAAAAAAAAAGGAATAAAAAAAAATATTGGGAAGAAAAGGTAAAAACAAGAGCGTGGAAGGAGATGAGTTTTAATGAAGGAAATAAAACTTTAAAGGCTTGGGGTTGGCCAACTGTACCTAAAGAAAATATGGACTATTATTTATTTTTCACTAATTACGAAGATATTCAACCAGCCATGATAAATGAAATAGGTTATAAATATTTACGAGAAATTGAAAACTATAAATCACTTCTTCTGGGAGGTTATGATAGTTGTAGAATGGTTTACTTTTGGACACTAGGAAATGATTCGAGTGGAAGTGGAGATAGGGTTTTAATTGAAAGTATGGATGCATATGGAACACTTAAGAGTTATAATGAAAAAAGAACATTTTTACCAAGTGCAGCAAAACAACCATGGATGTGTTATTTTCCAATGGGTCAAGTATATCATGGTGGTAATGTACCTAATCAAAATTGGAGTGCCGCCTCATTTGAGAAAGAAACTGGGGTTCATAATTATGGTAATTGGTTTGATCTTGTGTATGGGACTAAGGACATTAATAAAATTAAGTCTATGTGTAAAGATGCTATGACAAACCCTAAAACTAATAGATCAAATTTTCATTGTGTTTCACATGGTGCAACTCATAGGATGTTAGAACTTAGAAAGAAATATGGTGTAAAAGTAAAGGGACCTATGGATACTTTGAATGCTTTTGGACAATGGATTGATAGCTGGGAGACTCAAGATTGGATAGATGCTGCATCTATTATATTATATTTAATTCCAACTCCAGTTACTTGGGCAGCGGCAACGGCTTTGGAAATTGGCAACGTCAGCATATCATTGGCAAAAGGGAATTATGGTGAAGCATCTATGAGGGCTGGATTTTTATTAGGTGGTGCGTTATTGTCTAAAGCGTTAAGTGTAACATATAAAGCCAGTAAAGAGTCTGCTGAGGAATTAATTACTGTTTTGGGTAAGACTAGAGGTAAGAGTGAAAAAGAAATCGCCAAGATATTACAATTAGAAAGAGAATCTATGTCTTCGGGCGGTAAAAAATTATTAGATGATATTACATTACAAGTTGGAAAAGGTAATCAGAAAGAATTGGTGAAGTGGGCTGAAAAAAATAATGAGTTTATGAGAAAGGTTGATTGGTTGATGAGGCAAGGGATGAATGAAAGAAGAGCGGTTAGGGAATCATTAAAAAGAACGTTTGGGGAAAATATGTACCATAAATTATGGAAACATGTTGCACCAACAACAAAAGTAGAGGGAGGTATAATGGGTCTTTTATATGGGGGAATGCAAATGTATTCTTATAAAGAATTTAAGAAGGAATTAATAAAAAAAGGGGCAAGTGAAGATCAAATAAATAATTTTCTTAGTGATTTAATTGATGATCTTAATATTGATACTCATAAAGAGGTTGATGAAATGCTCGCCACTAGTCTATCAAATTTTAAAGAATACGAATTACGAGAAGGTATAGATACGTTACCATTATATGATAATTTTACTGATAATTGTACTCAAGGTTTTGAAGATATAACTGATGAAAAATTAAATCAAGAAATAACAAGTGGTGGGATTTCTGTTAAAGCTGGTGGAAATTATGATTATAAAATATATCCAGATTTAACTTCTGAAGATTCTTGGGGGTATGTTAAAGAGAAAAATGTTGAAACTTGGAGAAAGGGTAATTGTGAAACTACAGAAAAAGTATTTAATTCCTATTGTAAAAAGAATATCACCTATTTAGATACTATTGAGGGTAATAGTTGTTTAGAATTAATGGGTGGAGAAGAATATGAAAAAATATTTGCATATATTTCTAATAAACTTAAAGATGATGATGGAAAACTAACTGTACAAGAGATGGATGAAATATCCGATGGTATAGTTGATATGATGATAGATTGGTAATTATGAATAATAATATATTTTATTGAAATTTAATATATTTATAATATATGAATGAATTTAGTGTGGAAATAGAACGAATAAAGTCATTATTTAATGAAAGTAGGTTATATGGTAATCTTGTTGAAACTTGTGATAGTGAATCAGAAGCTATAACACTACTGAGAAGTAAGGATTATGAGGTAGTAAAACCAGGAAATTGCACTAATCCAGATACTAATTTAGTTTGTGTTAAAGAAATTCTTGATGATAAGGGTTTAAATTATAAAGAATTTGATAATGGTGGTAAATGTACTATTATAGTTCGCGGTGGACACCCAAATGATAATCGGAAACAAATATATATGTTTGTTAACGATAAAAATGAGTTTGGATGGAAGGTGGACTATGAGAATCCTAAAGACCTAAAAGCAGCTTATGGTATTGATGAAAAAGTAAAATATGTAGAATATAGGGGGGAGTTTATTTGTAATGGTGGAGAAATACAAATGGAGATAAAAGTCGATAGATATAAAATAGATAGTTCATCTTCATGGGTGAATGGTAAAAAAATATACCAAAAACCTACATTGGATTGGGATAGATGGATAAAACAATGAAAAACAATAAAAAACAATAAAAAACAATGAAAAATATTAGCGAAGAAATAGAAAGAATTAAATCTTTATTCACTGAAGAAAGATTATATGGTAATTTAATAACTGAAGCGGGTCCTGGTGGTAGATTTGCTTGGGTAGATGCTTTATTATCTTTGGTTGATGATGCTACACCACAAAATGTAATAAAAGGTAATAAATGGAAAAATTTCTCATCGGAAATTTCTAATGCCGATGGGTTGGTTAAAGCGGTTAGAAAAGATCCAGCATTTGATGAATTTATTACTAAGGGATGGGGTTCTTCTATAACAAAAATGACAGATGATATATTATCTACTGGAACAGGTGCTTTACCATCTAAAACTATGTTATCAGATGGGTGGTGGAAATCTTTTAAATCCACTCTTAAAAATAATGGTGCAAATTTGAATACTCGAATTACTTTTGATGGTGCAGAAAAAACTTTAAATAAACATTTGGATGATATTTGGAAATCATCATCTACAAAACAAAATTTAGATAATTTACAAGAGAATATTTCCCAGAGGTTATCTAGTGATGTGGTATGGAAAGAAGGGTCAAATGTAGAAGAGGCGTTTAAAGATTTAAAAGACAATTATGTTGATGAAATAGCTTTATTTAAAACTGCTGATGATGGAACTGATATAGTTGATGATGTGGTAAAACATGTTGATGATATGAAGTCTGTTCGTGGAGTAGACACTAAAGAATTGGATGATTTACTAGCTGCGGATGAAAAAATGTCACTTATTAAGTCGAAAGAGAAAGGGAAAAAGATAATAAGAGACATTGCGGAAGAAACAAATGAGTGGTCGGAGAAATATGCGGAAGCATTCACTACTATAGTAGCTAAAGTTGGTATAAAATATGTTTTTACTTCGAAAAATAAGATATGTAGGATTTTGGGAAAAATGAAAGCCATTGATGGTATAGACTCTGATCGTATATTTAGAATGACTTCACCAGATGGGTTGATGCCATTCCTAAATATTAGAACGATGAGTGATATTGCTGGGTTGTGGCCAGGAAGAGCACTACATAAAGTCATTACTAAATCAAGTAAATATAAAACCCCATGGAATAAGGCTTCTTTACTTTATAAAACTACTATTATGGGTTCGGTTGTTGCTATGGAAACGAAATTAGGTTATGGGTTATTCAATTTGGGAAAATACATTATTCAAAAACTACCAGGTGCTCAATCTTTATTATTTAATATACATAAACCAAAGGTTTTAATATGGAGATTGGATGGGTTTACAAAAGTTTCTGAGTGTTATGAGTTAAAATATTCTAAGGATATTAGTACTATAGAACAAAATAGTATGGCTTATGAAAATGGAGATGGGTATTTATGGAATGATGATGAATTTGATGTTCTGGACAGTATGAAAATAAATGGTATGGGGAAAGGTGAATACCAGGATTTTATTAAATATCAGAGAGGTTTAGATACTAATAAGCCTGTTGTAGATGATAGTGGTAAAGTGGTTAGAGAATGGTTACCTGATGATTTTTGTGACTATTTTATATGTAAGGATGGGGAACCAGTGCGTGTAAGTTGTGCTAGATATGAACCAGGTGGGAATTTAGTGGATGAGGGTATTCAGGAACAATCTATTAGATACACTGATGAATGGATTGTTAATGCTAATCAGGCGATAGATTCGACAAAATCAACATTTAATGATATTGGACTTAAGGGAGAAGAAATTTCGGGTAAAATAAAAGAGAAAACGAAACTTAGTGATGAAGATAAAGCAGAAATTGATAAGATGATAGAGAATTTATCGGAAGGGGAATTAAATGAAATTTTAAAACAGGTGAGGGACCAATCCGTAAAAAGTAAAAATAATATTATCAATAATAATAATACGGCTGTAGAAGTGGTTCAAGGTATAGGGGACTAAGTAGTTCGATAATTTTTTATAATATTTACTATATTTTCTAATACCTTATATTTATAATAAAAGTTTTAATATGGAAAATGCATTAGACCCAAATTTTGTACCTGATGAATACAAAGTACCTTATGATATTTTAGAATTACCATCACAAGGTTTATTATACCCCAATAAAAAAAGTAGTGTAAAGGTTGAATATTTAACCGCTATGGATGAAAATGTATTGGTATCTCCTAATATAATGAATTCTGGAAGAGTTTTAGACGTTTTATTGGAAAGAAAAGTAAAAGATCTTGGATTTCCTGTTGAAGAACTATTGGATGGGGATAGAGTGGCATTATTATTATTTCTAAGGTCTACTTCTTTTGGTGAAGAATTTAAACAGGGCGTTTTAAATAAAAATGGGGATGTTGTTGAGGGAACTATTAATCTAAGTGAACTCAAACAAAAAAAATTAACTATTAATCCTGATGAAAATAATGAGTTTGACTTTGAATTACCAAAAAGTAAGAAAAAAATAAAATTTAGGTTCTTAAATGGTAAAGATGAAAAAGATATAGATGAAAAGGATGAGTTTATGAAAAAGCGTTTTGAAACTGATATATCATTTGCTTTAACATTAAAATTAGAAAAGCTTATAATGGAACTTGATGGTAATAGAGATAAAATCTATATAAGTAATTTCATTAAAACTATGTCTATTTTAGATAGTAGAACTTTAACTAAATATATTAGGGAAAATGAACCTGGTATTGATTTTGAAACAAAAGCGCGGATTCAAGGGGGGGAATCCGTTAACACCTTTCTTAGACTCAACAAATCTTTTTTCTGGCCTGAACTCTAAGTATTTAAGTTCCTTAATGAAGGAAATTTTTCACTTAACTAAAGACGGTAATTTTTCATATAGTGATATTATGATAATGCCCACATATACTAGAAGAATATTTCTTAACGAATTATATCCACAAAAAGATTAGGTTTTTACTATTTTAATATATTTATTAATAAAACTAATCATGTTAAATAATTTAGAGAAACAAAATTTAATTATTGAATCATTAAATAACGAAATTGATGATTTAATTTACGACACCACTAAAATCAATGAGGTATTTGGTATAATAAAGACGGGTATTCAGTTGTTTGGTCCTAAAATAGTAAATAGTTTATTAAGAAATGGTGGTGAAGAGTATTTAAGAAATACGATAAATAAAGCTGTAAGAAATGCGGATGAAAGAATAGATGATTATATTGAAGATCCAAACATTTTTTCCAATTCAAAAAAGAAATATTCGTTAGATAAAAGTAGTAGTGAATTTGAAGAAATTAAGGCTAGGATTGATGATAAATTATCTAAAAGGTCATCCTATGACAATGCAGTGGTTGCTGATCGTGATGAATCTTATAATACCATAAGTTTAAAGTTCGAGGATAAATTTAAATTATCTGTAAAAGCAGATACTTCTAAAGAATATGAAAAGGTATTTAGTGGTAGAGATGTATTTAATATATTAACCACTAAAAAAACTAATGAGGGGTACATATTAAATGTAACAAATGATAGTTTACGTAAAAATGTTTCATTATTGATATTTTTAAAGGGTTATAGAAAGGATAGAAGTCAATCTGTTTATTTACAATTATCATATAAAAATGGTAGATATAATGGTAATCGTGATCGTGGGGATATTAGAATTATAAAATTATCATAGTATGACTTTAGATCAAGCATTAGACAAATTAGAATCGGGTACAGCAAGTGCAAGTGAAATTGCAGAAGCTAGAAAAACTATTGAAGATGCGTTCGAAAAACAAAAAAAGGATTTATTAAAATATGAAAAGGGTATTTCTCGAGAAAAGGGGAGTCAATCAGATGCACAATGGAGAATCTTTAAGTCAACTGAAGAAACTAAAAATGTTTTAGTTTATGTTGCGGGTATACATAAACAAATAGTTGCAGATACTGCAACATATTTAATGAACACTAGAAAACAGTGGGAATATAGTCAAGGTATTGCAAAAGAATTTAAATTACTATCAAGAGATATGGGGTTGGGAAGCCAACAATCTAAAATGATGGCGGATAATTTTAAAGCTGCAATGCCATATGTTGCAAAAATGGGGTTAGAGGCTAGTGACTTAAGAGAAATTGTAAGTGCATTTGCTGATGATAGTGGTCGTATTAAATTATTTTCACCAGAGGAGATAGAAAATATGGTGGATCTGGTTGTTGGAATAGGTATGACAGAAAGCTCTGTTGGTAAATTAGCTGAAAGATTCGATTTAATGGGGGTTAGTGTTGAGAGGATGTATGATAATCTTAGTAATGTCTATGGAGATGCACAAAAATTAGGATTGAACGCTAAAAAAGTAATGGATGTGATGGAAAATAACTTTGCAGCTATGCAAAGAATGTCCTTTAAGGGTGGAACTAAAGCTATGACACAAATGGCTAAATTGGCGGTTGAAATGAGAATGGATGTCAGTGATATGTTGGGTATGGCAGATAAATTCTATAACCCTGAAGCTGCTATAGAAGCTGCGGCTGAATTACAACTTATGGGTGGTGATATTGCGGCAGCGTTTGGAGACCCATTTGAAGTGATGTATTTAGCTCGTAACAAACCAGAAGAATTGGCTCAAAAAGTGGCTGATATGACCGAAAATATGGTCACCTTTAACGAAAAAACTGGTGAATATGATTTACCAGCTGAGGCTAGACAACAATTAACTTTTATGGCAGATAAGCTTGGTTTATCTAAAGATAATGTTATTGATATGGCATTCCATACGTCAAAACTTAAAGATATAAAAGAGGCGTTTGATGGGTCTAATATGTTTGATGAAGATGAACAATCTGCTATCGCATCTATGGCTAAATTTAAAGATGGTAAATGGCAGGTAGATTTTCAAGGTAAGTCCATACCAATTGAAGATACGGGTGCAATACAAAATGCTATTCAAGATGGTATGTTAACAACACAACCAGATGAAGACCCTATTAAATCCACAGCTAAAGCAACACTAACCACTTCAGAGATAACTAAAAATATATATGAAGAAATGAAGGCTAACGCTAATAAACAAATGGATTTTTATACAACAATGGAAAAGGGGTTACTAAAACCACAAGAGACTATGGGGGTTATTATGGGAGAGTTTATTAAGAAGAGTGGGGACTTATTAAAAGCTCTACCAGGACCAGTCGGCGAATTTTTTGAAAAACCCGAAGATGCTGGAGAAAAGGCTGGTGAAGTGTTAAATGACGCTTTATTAATGTTATCAGAAGGTGGCACTACTTTGATGACAGGTACTGGGGAAATGATAGAAGATCTTTTTAATACAATTACTAATAAATGGACAGAATTTTGGGATGGATGGACACCATTTCCAATTAAAGATGGTATAGCGGGTCCAAGTAATTTTAGTGGTGTACTTTCGAAACCAAAAGGTAGTATGAGCGCAATTGTACAACCAGATGAAAATGACATCACTTTTTTTATTCAAAAAGACAAAGTTACAAAAGGTGGTGCCCAAACAGTAAATAATAATACATCTTCAGAAATGAAATTAGGTGGTAATGCAACATTAAATGTTGTTTTTAGTGGTAATATACCAGATGGTATGAATACTAAAGAAAATAGGGATTTAATAGCTAAAGAATTAGTTAAGTTTGGTAGTAATAATATGATTGCAGATGGAAATAAACTACCACAAGAAGGAGGAGTTAACGCTTTACAAAGTCGATAATAAAAAAAATTCATTAAAAGTATTGACTAATAAATAAAAAATTCCTATTATTACAAGGACCAGCTTAAATACTTAAAAAAAGAAAAACAAGAATTAAAAAATTCTATAACAAATATAATAAATAAAATTATATTTACCTGAAAATTTACTATCTAATATTTATATAATAAGAAATTATTATATATGGCAGGAATATTAAACCATCAAGGATCATTTTATCAAATAGGACCACTTTCTACTGAAGAATTTAGAAATAGATTGCTAGATAGAAATTTACCACCCCCTGTCAACGAAACATTAACTCAATCTGGTCTTGTATCTAAATTACAAGATATTGGAAATGTTATAAATGTACCTATTTTTGGTAACGCTGATGAGAATATACCTATACATTATGATGAAGAAAAAAGAATGTTTCCACTTGGAACATTTTATAGAACCACTCAAAACGTTAATCTTAATAGATTTATTCCACAAAATGATGATTATAGAACATATGAGTTAACAATTCCACCAAATTTAGGATACCCAACGCCAGAAGGTTTTGGAGATAAAAATAGAGGATTTTATCCAACATCTTATAATATTGAACAATTTAGACTTGTGAATACTGGAGATGAAAAGGGTGTTAGATTTCCTTTTAATGTTATTGATACATATAAATCATTAAATTTTCAAAAAGAAAGTTCTTTGGGATTAGTCGGAGGTCAAGAACTTGAAAAAACAATAATTGATAAAATATCTCAAATTCAGGAAGAAGCTAATGTTGAAACACCCAGTACTGGAAATATTACACCACCAATAGGTAATGATGGAGGTGTCAATAGTTATGTTAATAGATTAAGGGGTTCAGAACAATATTTTAATACATTACCAAATGGTGCTGTAGGATGGAATGAATATAATAAAAATCCTGGACAATCTGGTGATCAAGAGGAAGGAGTTGAACCAACTCTTGGTACTGAAGGTAGAGTTAATACTTTATTAGAAAGAACTAGTGTTTCACAGGTGACGTTTTTATTCGATTTGTTAGGTCAAAACACATATAAACCATTCTACGAAGACAGGAGGTTACAGGGTACGTCTGAGGAAGGTACTAATCCTAAATATTATATTGGAACAGAAAAAAATACTAATAGGGGGTCTTTGACCCCAAAAACATTTGATAGTTCTGATTTTAATGGGGTTACAGACACAAGTGGTAACTCTTCTAGAACAGATGTTAATGAAGAATTCTTTTGGAGGACTGGTGGTGAAAGTAATTTTAACGAAAAGACATTACTATATAAAACACAAGAATTAGTTAATAATAGTGAAACAGAAGTCTTTATAAATCAAACAAAAAAGTTTTTTAAAGATAAAAAAGAAGATAGGTTAATCAGTAGGGGTAACGCAATAAGCCCAAACGCATTAATTGATGCGGAATCCAATGGAAACTATTGTAGAGTTTGGACGGTAAATGATAGGTATAATTATTTAAACGCTATAAGAAATACTAGTTTATTCTATTCTCCATCACCTGACCAACCAGGGTTTTCTGTTACAGAAGGAGATTCAACCCTAAGTGTATTAATGGGTAATGGTATACCAAAATACCATCCTGTAAAAGAAGATTCTAGGACTACACTAAAAAAATACATGCTTTCAATAGAAAATTTGGCTTGGGCGGATAATTTACCAGATCTACCATTAAGTGAAATAGGTCCTGGGGACATATTAAGTGGGAATAAAGGTAGAATTATGTGGTTTCCACCCTATGGTTTAACTTTTGATGAAAACACTTCATCTAATTGGACTTCAACAGATTTTATAGGTAGAAGTGAACCAGTATATACTTATAATAACGCTAAAAGAAGTGGTCAACTATCATTTAAAATAATTGTTGATCACCCAAAAGTAATCAATGGATATAGAGGGAACCAAAATGATGCAATAGAAAGATTTTTCGCTGGTTGCGTAACCCCTAACGACTTTTTAGATTTATTGGATAAAAATGGAGATATTAGTCAAGTTACTAGGGATGCAATAAACAATAAAATAAAAGAGGTGGCACTTCAAAAGAAAAGTAACACATATAAAGTTAAAAAAACAACAACTGTTTTTTATGTAGAGGGTAGTACTACTGACACCGATGGTAATCCAGATTTTTCAGAGCTTACTAAAATTGCTAATGAAATTATTGCTGATGGTGGTAAATTAAAAATTAGTAGCACTGGATTCGCAGGAAAATACGAAGATTTTCCAAGAGAAGGTACAAAATTTTTAAGTGAAAAAGAAAAATCAGATGACACCAAAGGGGCACAGAAAAAACAATCAAAGGAAAGGGCAGAAGACGCATTTAATAAATTTATAAATACCTTAACAGGTATAAAACCTAGTTCATATGTCAAAAAGATACAAGGAAAAGGAAATACGTTGTCAGTTGGTGACAACAAAAATGATAGAAGGGTAGATATTATTTTAGAAAACGATGCAACCGCAGGGGCTGAACCAAAAGAACAATCATTAGATGGGTTGTCGTACTACCCAGAATTTGCACAATTAGTGGATAATTTAATAATAGATGAAAGTAATTATTTTGATTATATTGATGCCAATTACCCAAACTACTTTTCTACAATATCTCAAAAGATACAATATTTTCAACCAGGATATCATTCAACAACACCAGAGGGATTAAACACTAGATTAACCTTTTTAAATCAATGTATGAGACAAGGTCCGAGTATAAATAGTAATCAAGATAAAGTCCAAACTCAAAACCTATCTTTTGGTAGACCACCTGTTTGTATATTAAGAATAGGTGACTTTTTCCATACAAAAGTAGTGATTAATAGTTTAAGTATTACTTATGATGAGTCAGGTATAAAATGGGATTTAAATCCAGAAGGTATAGGGGTACAACCCATGATAGCTAATGTTCAATTAAGTGTGGATTTAATTGGTGGGCATTCTTTAGTTGGTCCAATTAATAGATTACAAAACGCGGTTTCATTTAATTATTACGCCAACACACAAATGTATGATCCTAGAGCAGATAAAATAGATTTATCCAAAGGTAAAATAGTGGATGGTGTTAAATTAGGAGAACTAAAAAAGGCCCTTTTAGGAGAAGATGGTATAGATAAATTAACGGAATCATTAAAAACTGAAGGGATAACAAAACAAGGTATGGACGGTAAAAATACAGGTGGAAGTACAGATGTTAATAAAGATGGTGATATAACAATTGCAATTAAAGGTGAAAATAACATTGTAATAACTTCTACTGGTGAAACAAAAGTTATTATAAGTATTCAAAATAACAGTGGTTTTAAAGATATTATAAATGATACAAAACCAGCCGAACCCGACAGTAAGGAATATAATTTAAAAACCTATCTTACATCATTTGAAAAAAATGCTAACGAATTAAAAGATTTAAAAGAATTAAATGAAAAGTATAAAAATAATAATCAAGTTTTAGAAGGTAAAATATCGGGAGGAACTTCAAGTAATATAAGTGATGATTTAAAAACTATAAAGAAAAATGATAAAGATATTGAAAAAAATGATAAAAAAATTAAAAAGTTAAGTGAGAAAAATAATAAAGTTAAAGTAATATCATATTTACTAGATAATGAATCAGGAAGTAAAAAAACTAAAGAGTTTACTTATACAGAAAATGGGTTAAAATAATAAAATAAAAAATTATGTCAAAACAATATTTCGATAGATATCAAGATTTTAAAGTGGATGGTAAATATAAACCATTACCTTTTATAAAAATAGAACCAAAAAACTCTGATAAATCAGTAGTTTATTTTGCACAAAGGACAAGGTTGGATAAATTAAGTCAAAATTATTATGGAAATCCTTATCATGGTTGGTTAATATTATTGGCTAATCCAAGATATGGTGGAGTAGAGGAAAATATACCAGATAATGAAATTATTAGAATACCATTTCCCTTTAAGGATAGTTTACAACAATATATAGGAGAGGTTGAGAAATATAAAACTCTTTACGGTAATAATTAATAATGTATGGAAAAAAATGTTAAATCAGTAGGTAATTTATTTGTTGTTGACCCAAATCCACCTGGTGGTGGAGGATTAGAACAAATTCCACCTGAAGATTTATTTATATATGTTAAATTTACCGCCAGCCCTAGAAGTAGACAAATTGTTTCAGGACAAGATTCTAAAGGAAACTCAACAATAATAAATAGTGGTGTTGCAGATGAAGTTAATTTTATTGCAACAGAGATAAAATATAACTCTGATGGTAAATTAGAACCAGAAAAACAAGAATCTTTTGCAACTACAAATTGGACAGGGATTGGTGGTTTGGGTACATCATCTAGTGGTGGAATGTTAGAGGGATTTGGTATAAAATCAATAGATATAAAATATAACGCTAGTTTAGTTCCTGTGGTAGATATAACATTTACAGATGTAAGGGGTGCGGGGTTATTTGATGTTATTAAAGATAATGATAGGTTATCCCCATATAGTTTGTTTTTTAAAATGCCATACCCAGTATTTAAACTTTCAGTAAAAGGATATTTCGGTCAAACTGTTGAATATTGTTTACATATGGTAAACTGGACATCTAATTTTGATGGTAGTACTGGTAATTTTGATATATCTGCAAATTTTTTAGGGTTCCAACAGGCATTTTTAAACGATATGAATATTGGTAATATAATTGCCAATGTTAATACTGAGGAGGGTCTTACAGAATTAAATAAATTGGGGTGGACTTATAAAGATGACGAAGATAATGAATTTACAATTAAAGAAGATATAAGAAAAATAGATGATTTTTTCTTGGCGATAAGTAGGTTACAGATTGACGTTGAAGATATAAAATCTGATAATGCAGATGAATTAGATAAATTAAAGGATTTAAATGGTCAAATAAAATTATTAAGACAAATTAAAACATTTATTGGGTCACCAATAGAAAAATCAATAAGCGATGATGACATCAAAGAAAATGATTATCTAAAAAAGAAAAATAATACAGAACAAATAGTAACCAATTCAATCAAAGATGAAATTTTAATAAAAAATGATAATTACTTATCGATAAGAGATTATTTAATAATTAATTCTATTAATGAAAACGCATATAAATCTTATATTAATACATTAACAGATATAATAAGACAATATAATTCTTTTGTTGTTGATCAAGAAATAGAAAATAGTAATGAAGCGGCAACTACAAAATTTTCAAGTTCTTTTATCGATAGTGATGATATGTCGTTTTTATTTTATATTTCTCCTGAAACATTAAATATAAACGGAAAATCAATAGAACCAAAAAAATTAAAAGAAGTGATGGTTAGTATGGGTAAACCACCTGATGTTGATAAAATTAGTTTAAGTTTACAGAATAATTATAATACTAATAATAGTAATAATATTAATTTTGATTTAAAATATTTCAATGAACAAATAAAAAATTTAACTAACGATATTGGTAATGATATTAATTGTTTTATTGTAGATTTTAGAGAACAAAGGGAATCATTAGAAAATTTAATAAAAGTTGTTGAAAAGGATGTAAAAAATAAAAGAGAAGAGGTAAATAAATTAATAAATGAAAAAATAATAGAAAATTTTAAATCAAAATATGGATTTAACCCAACAATACAAAACTGTTTTAGAATATTATCTAATAATACACAAGCTTTAACTGCAACCATTTATGAAATAACTAAAAAGGCTTCGGCAATTAAATTTAAAAAAAGAAAAAATATTTTAAATAGATATGTTACTGATATACCAGATAGTATTACTACTAGTATCGCTTGGCCCTCAGTTTATAGAACTAATGAAAATAATCCTGATGAAGAAATATATTTAGGTCAAATAGTAAACCAACCTGTTGATAGTTATTTTCCAGAGAAAAAATATATAGATTCTATTTTTAATGCGTTAGTTGCTAGAGAAAAAGTTCTAAAACAAGTGACAAGGGCAAGCGCCACGTCAGATGGTCAAGATACAAATAACTGGTTTCCCATAAACCCAATAGACTATAGTGAAAATCCATTTAGGTCACTTAATTCATATGGTGCTGAAACTTATGAAGAAATGAAAAATATCTTAGCTAATAGGATTTTTTTAAGGTCAGCAATTTTAAAAAATTATTCATTATTTGACACAACAACTGGTGCGAAATTTCAAAATTATGTGGAAATGGACGCAATAAACACCAACTTAAGTGTTTATTCTAGTAAAAGTAGATCTACTTTAAAAGAACTTTTAGATTTACTTAAAGAGGATATAAGTATTTTAGAAAATACAGAATTTTTTAAAGAAAATGTAGAAAAAATTGGGATCAGTAATTATATTATAAAAAATGATGGTCCCAATGTAAAAATAGGGTTAGAAAAGATAGGTGGTAGAGATAGTGGTGTTAATTTTATTGAATTTGATAACGATAACATAACCAATAATGGTGAATCATTATGGAAGGAAATACGGGATTATCCACCATATAGTAAACTTGTAAGTACTGAAACAGTAAATAAAATTAATAAAACTGAAAATGGTCCTAAATTTATCAAACAAAATATAGACCCTAATAATTATAATTTAACATCTAAAATAAGTTATAATGTTTGGGATAACGCAGTATCTACTAACTTATATAAGTCAACAAATGAAGATTTAAATAACTATACAGTAGGGGATTTGTCTGATATTGATATTTCAGGTGATACTTCAGATCAAAAAGGTAAATACATTAACAGGACTAATTTTGTTATACCTTCTTCATATGGTGATTGTAATTATGAAAAATTTATGGTATTTAGTGATTTATATAAAAACCAACCCAATAGTTATGCAAGGGGATTATTATTATTATCTACATTACCTTTTAAAAAATTCAAAGAAGCGGTTTTAGATGTTGTTTTTGATAGTAAATACAATGGTGCTAGGATTATAAACCTACCAAAATACTATATATATTTAATTGGTGGTTATTTATGGAATTATAAAAATGATGGTATAAAATGGGATATTAATTTCAGTGGAAATACATCTTGTTCATATAATGTTTTTAAAAGTTCAAAGTCACAATATTTTACGAAATTAGGTTATTTAGCCACAACTGAAGATAAAGGTAAAGATATTGATATTGAGCCAGAATTATTAAATTTGCCTGATAACACAATACAACTATTTATTAAAAAATTTAAAAGGTGGGTAGAAAAACAAACCATTAATGATAAGTTTGAAAATGAGGTTATAGATTATAGAAACCCAAATGAAGTTGCAGAACCCCTTATAACATCAGCTTCAATCTATTTAAAGAAACAATTTTCTCTAACAACTAATATGATTGTTTTCGCACCAAAAATATTTGATACAACAGATAAGTTAGAAGAAAATTTGAGGGTAAGTAGTGCCGATATTAGGGAGTATGTTAATTTATTTAGTAAAAAATTTACATCTGTAAATGAAAAAAATACAAATGATAAGTCAGATAATGAAACTGATAAAATAGCAGAAGAAAAAAGAGTATACGATATAAAATTAGCAATATATAAATACTTTAAGAACATTAACGATAAATGGGTATCAGATACAGAAAAATCATTTAGCGTTTGTGGTGGAAATTCTTCAGATTCTCAGAAAAATTTAATTGATTATTTTAAATTTATTGATAGGGGTTGGGCGGATATTGGTCAAAAAGCGGTATTTAATTTAAATAGTTTTTTAAATCTAAGTAATAATTTTAAAACTAGTATGTATTTCTTTATGTCTAAACTATTAAGAGATAGTAATTTCTTATTTCAGATATTACCAACCTACGTAGATTTTAAAGATTCTAAAGAGGTTGCTAAAATATTTCAACCAATAACCACTATAGAAAATAATAAAAGTAGTGGACCAATTTACGCTTGTATCTATATAGGTGGCGCATCAAAAGTATTAGATATACAAGAAAGAAATAATTATTATTTTAAAAATGATTCCTTTTCATTTCCTAACCCAAGTATAGAAAACGATAATGGTAACCTACCAGTGGGGTTCGCAAAAGAAGGTGAATTTTCTCAAGTTGCGTTTAGGGTTGCATTCGGTGCCGAAAATCAATCAATATTTAAAAATGTTTCTTTAAACCAACAAGAACATAAAGAAACTGGGGAATATTTTAAGGCGTTATCTGATTTAGTAGATAAAAGAGGTGGCACTCAAAAAACTTATCAGGGTACGGATTTATATAAGTTATTTGACACTAGATCATATACGTGTAAAGTAGACGCTTTAGGGTGTATGAACATACAACCACTAATGTATTTTGATTTACAAAATGTACCCTTTTTTAAGGGTGCGTATTTAATAACCAGTGTAAACCATAATATCACCCCAAATCATATGACTACAAATTTTCAGGGTGTCCGACAATCTAAATTCATTGCCCCTCCTCCCACTGAAATCACAACTGATTTAAATCTAGATTTAGACACCGCAATAGACATACCAATATTTGAATATCAAAATTTAAATACAGATGTTACAGATAAGTTTGTTATAGGGGTTCTGAACCCAACCGATACGTTTGATTTTAACAAATTTACTGGCGAAGAAGGAGTAAAAAATTTCAAAAAAATGGGTGTAAATATAGAAAATTTGGGGGGGGATCCAGAAAGTACTATATCTGGATTCGCAGATAGTTTAAAAAATTCTGGGTTAGTAACTAATAAACAAGTTTGTATGATAATGGGTAATATTTTAAATGTATCCAACAATATGACTAATATAGGGAGTACAATATCAAAGCCTGAAGATCAGGAAGTATTTGATGATTCTACGACATATTCAGGAACGTTTAAATATTATGGAGTTAATCCACCACCATCAAGTTCACCATTTTACGAAGAATTTAAGAGCGCTGATAGTAATAGTATCTCCGCACTAACCCCAACGTTCTCTACTGTTACTTCAAATTATGAAGTATTCTACATAAATGGTACAAAAACACAAGATAAAATAGAAAGTGAAGGTAATTTATATTTGTCAGACGAATATTTCTTTAGGGGTCGAGGATACCTACAGATAAAAGGTAGAAAAGAATATTTTGATTTATTTAATGAAAAATGGAAAAAACCGTTTGAAATTGCAACAACACCTAAAGGTGCTTTTGATGTTGCCGTCAAAGTTTGGAAAAACAAAAAAGGTATAACCACAGAAAAAACCTCTTTTGAATTGGTTGAAGAAGGTACGGGTGGTGCGAATGTTTATACTGCTACAGTAGAAATTGTGGATGGACAAAGTAAAATCGCCAAATCCTTTAATAAATTTGAAAGTGTTTTATTAGCATTTAATTTAAAAGATGATTTTCTTAAATAATAATTGATTAATAATCATATTTTCATTATATTTGTAATTATGTATGTTGGAAATATAGTATCAAGTTTAAAAATACAAGAAGAAAACTTTAATGTTTGTAGTGATTTAGACACTATTGATAATGATTTACCTACACTAATAATAGGTTGGGATAACGCAAAAGAGTTTGTTGGTGAGAATATTTCTATACTCCATAAAAAAATAAATCAAAAATTATATTGGACATTTAATGAAAAGGAGAGAAAAGTAGATTTCGAAGTTGACTTTGAGAAGTTTAAAGAGGTATGTTTTAATACTTTTGGGGATAATATTCCATATGTTTATTTGGATATTTTACATGGAAAAAGTAAAATAAATAAAAAAATAATTAAAAAAATTCTTTCGCTGGGTGACCCAGTTATTTATATTAGTGACAAAAAAATGGTGTATATCTATGGTGAAAACATTATTTTTGGTATAGATTTAAACATAATAGAATATAGTTCCATAAAAAAAGAAAAAATACTAAACAGAATAAAAAATTTAAATAATAATGTTTTGGTAACTGATGAGATATTTAATAAATGTAAGGATTTGTTATATAAAATAAAATATAAGAACAAATTGATACCTTACATTTATAAAAATGGAGAATTCGGGTAAGAGTATAACACTAGCATCTTTTGTTTATTTAGATAAAATCGATAGCTTTAAAAAATATCTTTTCAATAGGTTTGGTATAGGAGAAGACAGTATATTTCAGTATATTTGTGATGAAAAGAATAAAAAAATATTAACTTATAGGATTTATGTTAGAGAAGGAGAAAAGGTTAATATTAACTCATTTTTCCCAACAACAATAATCGTACATAAAAAAGGAGAGTGTTTTTATACTATAAACGCGCTAAACTTATTAATTGAAAGTCTTAGTGATTATGAATCAGGTAATATTAATTATAAAGATTTTAAAATTAATTGGGATAACTATCAAAATAAAATAATTATTGTTAAACATAAGGAATTAAAAATAATGGACATAAAACGTGATTTTTCTGAATAATTTTATATTTATAATTAAAGAAGTATTATGGATAATATAGACGACACAAAAGAAAAAGATGTTCTTAAGAAAAAACTAGACAGTTTTTTGGATGTCAATGAAACAGAAGAAAAAGAGTGTGTAGGAGAAGAATGTCTAATCAATGATGGAAAAGAAATTGTTGAAAGAGTAAATAAAGTTTACAAAACCAATGACGGTAGACAATTATTAATGTAATAGAAATGGATAAGAAAAAATTATTAGCGGAAGAATTAAAAAGACACCTACAATTATTAGAATATACCTTTTATGTTCCTGAAGAAACTAATGATAGAAATGCAGATGTAAATTTGGATGATTTATTATTAGGTGGTGAGACGTATTTAACGGAACAAGACCCTGTTGGTGATGAGGTTGAAGGTGGTGAGGATGTTGCTGAAGATCCATTCGCAGCTGATGCTGGTGGAGAAACACCAGAAGGTGATGCTGGTACTGAAGATCCATTCGCAGCTGATACGGCAACACCAGAAGGTGATGCTGGTACTGAAGATCCATTCGCAGCTGATACGGGAGGAGATACTGACCCATTTGCTGATGCAGGAGAGGGTGCTGAGGTTACAGATGAATTCGCTGATGAAGAAACCGTTGAGGTTGATGTAACTGATATTGTAGATAAAGCTGAAGAAACTAAATCTTCTGTAGAGGGGATGAGTACCAAAATGGACGATTTATTAGGTAAACTATCAGATTTAGAATCTCAAATCGGTGGTATGGATCAAGTAATAGGAAAAATTGACGATTTAGAAAAAGAAATCGAAAAAAGAAATCCTACTCCAGTTGAGAAATTAGAAATGAGATCGATGGATTCATTTCCATACAGTGTTAAATTAACTGATTTTTGGGCAGATAAAGAAGGTTATGATGCAACAGAAGGGGAAGAAGAATATACTTTAACCCAAAGTGATGTCGATAATTACGATGAAAAAGAAATAAGAAATTCTTTTAATTCTGATAACGATGAAGATAACGAATAGTAATTATGAAAATATCTCTAACAGAGGAAATTCATAAAATCAAAAGACTTTATACTTTTAAGAAAGGTGATACCTTATTGGTTGAACAAGGGTCAAAAACAAAATTACCTGGACCAAATTATTATGAAATACAATCGTTTTTAGAGAAAAAAACTGGTATGGATACTGGTGAACCTGGATTTGGTAATAAAACTGCAGAAGTATTAGGGATTTATTTATTTGGTGATAATAATACCATTAAAAATAAAGAAGATCTATCACAGGAACTAAATGGTTTAGGGTTTAATACAGAAGGATCTGATTTTGGTGAAAATTACGCACAATCAGTTTCAGATATCATACGTAAAGTAGAGACAAATTCTATGGATGTAAGTAAATTATTATCTAATAAAAGTACAAAATCAATTATCTTAAAATTAATAAATGATGCAGTAACATTAAAATTACCTTACGGAGAAAAATTCAAGATTAAAGAAATAGACACAAACTCTAAAATGCCAGATATAATTAAAAATGTTGATGTTTCATATACAATAGAGGGTATCGAATTAAAAGATTATGATTTGGGTTGGAAAAATAAACATGGTGGGTTTAAAAAACATAATAACCCATTTAACCCAGTATTGGATATGGGTAATGACGAAGCTGCTGGTACTGTATGGGGAAAAGTTAATGTTGGTGGAATAAAATTTGGTTTATATGGAAATGTAGTATTAAAAATTAATATTAATAGTGGTAGTTATTTGGATATTAAAATAAAATCCATTAAACTTAGTACAAAATATAAATATTTAGATTTACTTATAGACTTCGGTTACCAATTAAAAGACAATGATGTAATAATAGTATTAGCAGTTAATTTATTTCCAGATATAGGGGTTTTAGATATAGGTAAAGGACACACTGAAACCAGATACAAATTTAATACGCCCATAGAGGAAGAGATTAAAAAAATCAAAATTCCCACAATTGATATAGGAACAA
>Ga0233414_10000230_pt1 | contig 23804 bp, 21 predicted proteins | sample Na_anoxic_10_MG_FD_189020 | JGI IMG/M metagenome (GOLD analysis project Ga0233414, IMG submission 189020) | Seawater microbial communities from Saanich Inlet, British Columbia, Canada - Na_anoxic_10_MG | ecosystem: Environmental > Aquatic > Marine > Inlet | place: Canada: British Columbia... | reverse complement strand
AATAGCTCAATTAATAAAAACTTAAACCACTCCCAATTCGGAGTGGTTTTTTTATACATTGTCATCAAACTTCGCAAGAAAGAATGCTAATTATGCTTTTTAAAACGTTGCACATACCGGTGTATTTCGGAGCACATACATATGAAAGGCTTGATAAAGAAGGTCGTTTTCATACGAATTGGACTGGGACGGGTGGGGATGTTGCTAGTGGTGAGTATAACGCTTAATTAAAGACACTGAAAAAAGGGTTCTCTTGACTCATTATTTAAGAGAACCCTTTTTAAAATCCGAATACACCTTAAAAACAAAGAGCAAAATGGACAGTTCTAGCCTAAAAAATAATAGTCGAGTAATCATTCATGTCGTTTTATTTTTAATAATAGCATCGGCATGTGGGGGAACTTTTCACAAATTCCCTAAACTTAATTGTGATATAATAGATATAATTTCGACAATTTCAGCTTTCATAACATTTTACGCTGCGCTATTTACAATATTAGAAGTATATAGCGCAAGAAGTGCCAGTGAAAATACTGAAAAGGAAGTTAAAAGTGAAACCGCAAAACTTCGTAAAAGAATTGAGGAATTACATGACATCAAAGATATTAATCATTGTTTATCTTCAATACAAGCCTCACTTGAATCATTAAATCAAAACAAATATATTAATCCAGATTCTCTGCTTTCAATAATTCGTACTTCGTGCTTTGCCTTCCCAAAGTTATACAGAGATGAACATTCAACCTTTCGAAAACAATTATCAATTATTGGGAACTATACCCATTCAGCCAATCATAAAATTAATACACCTGATAAAAAAACACTTCAGAAAGCCTTAGTGACATTTTCAGCAGAATTATCTTCACAAGCAGGCGAAGTAGTAAAGAATCAAAACCCCGAGGACAACAAATGATACCATACAAATTCATCGATTTCATACCCAAGATAAAGTCAGAAACAGAAAAGGATAACCTTCACTGGCAAGAAGGAACTATGAATGGCTTTTACTGCATTAAGAAAGCACATACACTTAATATATCCTCTTATTTTGACACAGAGTCTGAAATTGATACTATAACATTCTCCATAACTACTAATGGTAAAGAAACACCTTTTAATGTTACCAACGAGACTACCAGCGATTTTAATAAAATGAGAGAACTATATGCAGCTGTGAAAGCTAACGCAAACAACGTTGAAGACGATATTGCAGACTTTTTAAGTTAGTACAAAACAATACTGTCTAGCTAGCCTAAATGATTAAGTTCAAGGTTTACTAGACAGTAAAGATTAATTAGTAAAGAACCCCTCCAGCCCTTCAACTTCAAGAGTTGGCTGAAAAAATGATTTTGTTACAGGATTAAGCATAAAACCAGTTGCATAAATCTCCTTAAACTCACTCTCAGACATACCCATCTCCATGCAAATCAACCTTGCCTTTGGGTCATCAAGAGACATTAATTCACTTGATATATCTATGTGTCTAATTTTAGGTTTAGTACTCTCGTTTTTAACTCCTTGCTTAAAACAACACTTGTTTTTCTTTTTACCTGAACCACATGGGCAGTCGATTTTATTTCTGGGCATAACTTCTCCATGACTAGATAGAGTTATGGCTATACAAAGTGCTATAACTATAATTCTACAGTCTTTTAAATATGATTGTTAGATGATTCTTACAAGCCAATGGGGGCTTATAAAAAGACTCGACGGTTCATAGGGAGAATAACTTTCTTGGCTCACACCAGCCTCACACAAAGGTCTACTCCCATTCATAGGGTGAGCTAATCCCTTGGCTTAAACCAGCCCCATATAGAGGTCTACTACATTCATGGGCGAGTTACACCCTTTGGCTTAGCCAGCCCCTTATAGAGGTCTATTCTTTTTAAGAGGAACTAACTCTTTTTTTAAAGCTATCTAATTCTGAGAAATTTTCAAGATAATTAGTTATTGGAACTCAATAATCAATTATTTTAACAAATACTGTGCCCCTAAATATTACAATATAAGAAAAGGCCATTTATGAACAGTTTTCTAAAGTAGAAAACTGTTCATATGGACCTTTAATTTAACCCATGTTTCGCTACCGAACCAGCAATTATTTTATACTCCATTCCATTAGCTCCAGCTAATTGAGAAGCGTAGTCTGCCTTAGCTTTCACAACAATATCATCAATTTTATTGTCTCCCTTAACTTCAACAATAATATATTTATCGGCACCGTCATCTGTTTTCACTTTTACAAGGAAATCCGGATAATAACTTCGAACTGTATGGGATTCAGGGTCAATATATCTTATCATAAAATCAGATTGACCATGTGTTAACATCCCTGTGAAGTACACCTTTTCAAGTGACTTATCTATTAATAGTGCCTTGAACATTTCTAACTCAGGAACAGAATCAAATACATAATTATCTAAATGAAAAGATTTCCCACTCTGAGCCTGATACTCTGGGGCGTATAAACTTGCTAGCAATTCGGGCTTTCCCTTTACCGAATATGAGCCACTTTCAGGTTCCTTAACAAGTTCAATTTCTTCTTCCTCATGCTTTTCGAAAGAATCTATCTCGTAAAAAGTTGTAAATAACTTCGGAATTATAATATCATACAAGACTCGGTTGTTTTTATTAACAGCCTCTACTACTTCTAATATATCCTGCTGTGCACTAGATAGGACTTCTTCGATTTCAAAAACTGAAATCTTTCTAAATCCATCCATCCCTTCAGGATGGTACAAATATCTGGCAATTTCAGACACCAGTGTATATTCTGAGAATGTCCGCTTATCTACCGATTCAACTGAGTGTGATGTAGATTTTTCATGAAGCTTTTCAATTGCTCCATATTCTTTTTTAGTGATTTCATATAAACTCCAGTCTATTTCATCAAATTTAAAATCAACAGTCCCACCAAGTGACTTTGGCTTAAGTAGATGTACCTTTTTTATTCTCTTAAGCTTTAACGTTACCGGAGGAGGTACAAGCTTTATTTCAAATGGCTTAGTTTTATCTCCAGCCTGATTTACATCCTCTAAAGACAAGTTGAAATTATCCTCAAGCTCTTTTTCTAAAATTTTAATATTCTCACCAGACAAATAAACTAATCCTGTTTGTTGAGAATCAGAAATCGCCCTTAAGCAGCGCATGGTTGCCTGAAGTACAAATATTTTTGACTTAGGCTCTCTGTGAAGGGCAACGCCAAATAAGGACCGACAGTTCCATCCTTCTTTACCCTTATTAACTAGTAATATGAATTGTTTATCTGATTCTGGATTATCTAAATTTCTGAATTCTCGTATATCATCATTAGATGTAATTTTTTCATCACCTACATTGACTAATATTTTATTGATTGGAATCTCTAATTCAGTCAAAACTTCTTCAACTGCAGGTCTTAACTCATTTTGTAATTCAGAAATTGAGGATGCAAAGAATGCAAACTTTGGCAGTAAACCTTCAAACTTTTTATCTTTATTTTTATTCCAGAAATCTGAAATTGATTCTCTTACAAATGTTAATGTTTCTTCTCTAACATTATCAAATCCTGTGATGTTTACTTTTTTGAGAAATTTCTTATCAATAGCCTCCTTAAGGCCATAAGAATAGACTACCTCTGGCAATAGTTTTTTACCTACATAAGGAGTACCTGTATAGTTATAACAACCTACAACACGTGTCCCTGCTTTTGTCAGCGCAGCTGCTAGTTCGTCTATCGTAACCCTAAGGGAAGTTGCTGACTTTTTAACACCGAAGTCCTTAGCTAAATTATTACCAAATACATGATGCGCTTCATCTACGTAAATTCCTAGCTGTTTTATACGTGTAAGCTTCTCAAATCTTTGATTAGTAAGAAGTTCGACCTCAGTTTCTGCATCGAATTCATACAAGTCCGAAAATTCCTCATTTAGAGTTTTGGCTTTATGTAAAGTTGCCGAATCACTAAACAACGTATCAGATAATGATTTTTCTTTATGTTGCTTTTTTAAAATAATCTTCTGAGTGTTCGAAATAATAATATTAAACTTAGAGCCATCAAGAATATTTAATGATATGCCAGAATCATCCAAAAAGTGAAATTTCAAATGAGTATTTAACCAATTTACATATTCAGATGGTATAACTTTTGATTTATCAAACGTTTCAATTTCTTTTAGGGATTGCAACACTGTAATATCTGGTGCAAAAACTAATGCATTGTGGCAATAATTACTAGAACGTGGGTGCTTATTAGCTAATAAAAACTCATAAAAAATTGTCGTTGCCATCAATACTGTTTTACCTAAGCCCATAGTAAGAGCAAAAATATAGTTTGAATAAACCTGTCTAAATTTTTCAATTTGAGAGTACACTTGTTCAAAAGATTCTAAATCATCCGAATCAAACTCTTTTGGGCCAAATAGTTGTAATTGGTTATTAGCATCAATTCCAGTATCTATACGCCCCTGAAATGGGCCCGATTTTTCATACCATTCTTTAAACACTAGGCTTAAGGTTTGATTCTCACAAAACTCTTTTAAAAATACATAAATTTCTAAGGCTTCAAATTGAGGTTGCCGTAACCAAGTATTCGGGTTCTCAGGGTTATTAAAGTTCAGAAATTTCTTGGTCAAAGGGTTATAGGATGAATATACAAGTTTACGATTATCATCATGAAATTGTTTGAGATAAGAATAGAATGGAAACTCTATATGCTTCGGAGCTTTTTTTTTAGCCATCTATACCTCCAAAACCATTTCAAGTGACTCAGATAGTAAATCTGTAATTTTAACCCTGATTGTTCCAGAGTCCTCTGGAATGCCATATTCACCTTTGACCAATTCATTTTTCTCGGGGAGGTCAACAAGTTTTGGTTCAAAGACTGAACCGTCATAGTTCCAATCAATTTTAATAGATTCTGTCAATTCTTTCCAATCGCCAACATTCTCTTTCATCAACGATAATTTCTGTAGTAAGTTCATTGGGTAAAAATTCTGAATAACAAGTTTATCTTTAACCAATTCTATTTTAGCTTCAGAATCTCTTTTGAACTCAAGATTAGATTTGTCTCTAAGAATATCTACGACTTCAACATCAAGCTTGAATGGTTTCATTTCCTTCTCTAAGTTTGCGGCCAAATCAGGTTCATGTCCCATACACACCAATAAAATTTTCTCTACTGGTTTATTTGGAGATTCATCGTATAGTTTTTGAAATTTACTTTGATTAAACCCTGTAATCAATTCAGTTAAATCGGCGCGAGTTGCAATTCTATTAACTGGCATGATTTTAACCATTCTGCCGTCTTTTTCACCATCATAAAGAGTATTATGAGGAAGCGGCTGAATCTCTAAAGCTTTTTTAAGAATTTCTTTAGCTTCTACTGGGTTTCTAAAGACATCGTAATTGTTCACATTATAGACTGAAAAACCTGTGTAATAGTCTTTAGGCTCTGTCGTATCTAAATCAAGTGTGTTTGATTTATCAACCAACTCACGTGAAACTTTGTTAAGTCGCTTAAGAGTTGTCTCAATTGCTCCAAGGTTAATATCAGCACCTATGAATTTTCGTCCCATTTTCATTGCAACAGATTGGGTTGTTCCTGAACCCATAAAACAGTCAAAAACTATATCTCCTGCAGAAGTATTTGAAGCAATGATTCGTTCAATCAACAGTTCTGGTTTTTGAGTGGGGTAATTAGTTTTCGATTTATCAGAATTGTTTAGTTTGTCAATTTTCCAAACATCATCGATATGCCTTCCTTCTTTCAGTGCATCCTCAATATATCTTTTTACTCTAGTTCCATTCCCAGCATCAGAATACACAAACTCCTTTCCAGTATTCTCTTCAACATGTAACTTTTGCTTTCTTTGCTTTACATATTGCTCTTTTGATTCCCAGTCCTTTCTATAAGGTGAAAATTTGGGGTTTCCTTTCTTGGAGTAGTAAAGAATTGTATCATGCCTTTTGTTAAAATAAGAAGCATTCTTCTTATTCCACCCGGAATAATGCCATATTATTTCATTTTGGAATTTATCTGCACCAAAAATCTCGTCTAAAATCATTCTAAGGTAATGATTTTTTCTCCAATCAAGGTGGATATAAACAGCACCTGTATCATTTAATAATTCTTTAATTAACATGATTCTTTCGTACATAAACTGTAGGTATTCATCATTTGTCCAAATGTCGGAATATTGCTTTTCTTCAAAGCCTAAATGACTATTTGAAACCGACTTCCCATTTAACTTAATTGTCTTTTTGTAATCGGCTTTAGAGTCATATGGGGGGTCAATATACACCAAATCAACTTTCCCTCTATATTCTTTTAGAAGATGGCTCATCACTTGAAGATTATCACCCCAAAAAATTTTATTCATCCAACCATTTACTTCTTCACCATAATTTTCTTTTAATTGGGCCGGATAATATTGAGTTGAATTAAAGGGACGCTTGCCTTTCCAATGAAGCATTGGATACCCCTTAATAGGCTCAAACTTATATTCTTCTACTGTTTTTATCTCATTTTGGATTTGAATATTTAAAGTTTCTTGTTTAGTCATAATTACCTCGTTTTACAATAAAATCTCATATCACAGTTGCCACATTGCTTGTCACTTTTAGTGATATGGGTGTTATCAAAGTTTTTGTTTTCAATTTTTTCTACAACATCTTCAAAGGTTTTAATTGTGTATTCTACTACCGAATCATCTTTAGGAAAGGTTATATAAGGACTGCTATTGTCTTCTTTAGGATAGTGTAAATGCATCTTACTTACTTTGTGGCCTGTTTTCTCTTCAACAAGATGAGCATAAACCTCTAGTTGTCTTCGGTATCTGGCTAATGTTGCGACGGTCAGTTCATCTAAGGAATTGACATCCGGCTTATCACCAGATTTGAAATCAATAAGTTCAACAGTCCCTTGACTACCTTTAATTAAATCAATAGAACCTTTCAGTATGTAGTCTTCTTTGACTAAAGAAACATCAACCTCTGCTGCTACAATTTTATCCCAATCATTTAAATTTCTATCTCTATACTTTTTAACCTGCTCTAACAATGAATTTTGCTGTGGACTATGAAGATAAGAACGCTGTTGCTTTGATAAAAGATAATAATTGGTATGAAACCAATCTTCAATTACATTATCAGATAAGTCCGCACTTTGATTCTTAATAACGGCCTTGTGTATATCCTCTATAGTCTGATGTAAAAGCTGACCTGCCAAAACACCACCCGTTCTAACTTCAGTAAATTCCATTTCTTTATAAAATTTGTATTGTTGAGGACAGTTTTCATAGAGTAGGATATGTGATGTAAAAGAATATTCACTTTTAACGTTCGCTTTACTTATCGTTTCAAGTTCTATCTCATTTAAAATAAATTCTTTACTTCTCCAGTTGATTGTAGAGTCATACAGAGGTACAAATGCAGAATGTGGCGACGAATACCCCCCATCCATATTCCTTTTTTCGTGAACTCCAAGAATCAACAAATTCTGTGCCCTAGAAAAAGCTGTGTAATACAACCTCCAATAGTCAAAGCTCGGAATGTGCGAATATGGCTCAAACAAAGGCTTGTGATAATGACGTTCTTGAAGTATTTCTTCAATCTCAGTAAGCTGCGCTCTAGGCCCCTGCCTATTATTGGGAAGTCCAGCAAACACTATTGGAAATTCTAATCCCTTTGATTGGTGAATTGTCATAAATGAAACGCAACCTGAAGGGGCCACTTCATCAAAGTCCTCATACTCTTCAATCCCTCCCTGAATCACAAATCTTAAAAATTGATTGAACAGACTGCGAAGCAAAATTTCAACATTTTGTCTCGTAATAATCGTGACATTGTTCAGAAATTCAAACTTGTAAAGAAGTTTAGTTAGTAGTGCAATGTTATAGGATGGTCTTAAGTCAACTTGGCCTGCAGTAAGAGGTTTATCTAAAAAATGTGAAAACATAGGGTATTCAAGTAATTGATAAATGAGTGCAGCAAAACCGTAATTTGTTGACTCTTGTAGAGTAAGGTGTTGTTTTGCACGTATTTGAACCCAAGCCAATAAACCTTTATGCTTCTGTTTATCTGAGCGTATCTCATCAGCAAAGCATTTTTTACAATCTTCGTAATAGGACCAAATATCTAACTCTGCAGATTCTTTCCACTTAAGTTGTTCAAATAATTTAGGAAAGACAAATACAATTGCACCAACTAATAACTTAATTTCTTGTCGTTCGAAGAAAAGCCCTGACCTAGGCGAGAACACTTGAACCCCATTAGATTCAAGAAAATTTGCCAAACCTATAACTTTATCATTTTTTACAGACCTAAATAAAAACGCAATTTGATTTCTGTCTTTAAGAACTCCGGCCCTTTCCGCTTCTAAAATAAACTGAAGGGTTTCTTCATAATAAGATTGCAATGAACCAGAACTAGCCAATTTTATAACAGATGGATTCTTTTTGAAATCCCCCAGCCTAGGTTTAATAATTTTATCAAATCGAAACTGGGTTCCATCTTTACTCCATTGTAACTGTTCCATCCATTTGTTATAAAATTCAATTATATCAGGATGGGAACGATAGTTAGTTGTTAGTGTTACACGGTTACATGTTCCATCTATATAATTTTTTTCAAATTCTAATATATTTCGTATGGTAGCACCACGAAACCTATATAAGCCTTGGTCATCGTCTCCAACTACACAGAGATTATTTTCTTTATTGGATAGTAGTAGTATAATTTTTTCTTGAATCGTATTTGTGTCTTGATATTCATCTACCATGAAATATTTCAGTTTAGTTTGCAGCTCAGAAAGAACAGAAAGGTTGTCTTTTAACAACAAATACGTTTCTGATTGAATTGATGAAAAATCTAATGCATTTTCTAAGCTAAGTAAAGCTTCATATTCAACATAAAACTCGCCTAATACTTGAATCCTTCGGTCATCATCTGTCTTTAGTTTATTAATGTCAAGAAATTCTTCTCCCACAATATTTAATAATTTTAAGAGTTTATCAGCCTTTGACCAACGACCTATATGGTGGTCACCTAGTAATTCTTCAGCTCCCTCAATTGTCGTAAAATTTTTCAAGTTACGAAATAACATATACTTCTGGTCAAATTGGTCCAACAGTCTATAACTACGCTTTAACCGTGTAAAATCACGATAGTCTTCGAGGATTCTCAGAAAAATTGAATGAAGCGTTCCAACGTACATTTCATTAAGATTAACTTGTAAGCCAAGCTCAAGTAACCTATTTGAAATTCGTGTAATTAGTTCCTTTGCCGCTTTTTCGGTAAAGGTTGCAACAAATATTTCTTCTGGTTTTACACCTTGTGATATAAGATAAACGACACGTTCAACTAACGTTTTTGTTTTACCTGACCCCGGACCTGCTATAATCAAAAGAGGGCCATCTATTGTTTTTATTGCTGTTTTCTTTTCAGCATCAATATCAATATTGTCAATATCATAACCTTGAATCATTTAGTATCACCAATTACTTGTTTTCTTAATTCGTAAATATGCTTAAACTGTCTAGTTTTATGAAATTTATATCAGTGAATAAAGTAAAAAATATTTGTTTGCTATGATTTCGTGTAATCCACATCGAATTTTACAAGGAACTTCAGAGAAAGACCATTTTGTTTGCCTTTACTGCAGAATATAAAGTTCAATAAAAGCAGAAGATACATATCGTCAAATAGAAGGTGCTAGAGGATATGATGCTTTAATTTTTTTCTTTCAATTTTAAAATTTATCAATAACCATTCGCAACGCAAACCGCCACTATATTTTGAAGTGCGGCGCACTCAAAACACCCAAACAAAAACACTCTTAAAACCACCTCGTAGTGTGTATTAGGTAGCTAGCTCATTGCCTGTTTGTTTTTTGAAGTCGGCGCACCTGACAAATACAAAAAAATGATAACAAGGAAGTCGAGTGCAAGGCGTTCGACTTCCTTGCATCCGGCGAGTTTAATCCCTCTGTAAATGGGATAATTGAAACTCTTTATTATTCAAGGAAACCAATCTTTTCCTTACTCCTCTTATTGAATACGAAAAGTACAATCAAAGCTATTTGAAGGATGACATAACAGGATGGAATTACGAAAATCATAAGTTCAGCATCATCTCTACCGTTAATTGTATGAGAAGACCCTGCAATTGCTATAGCCATAACCTCAAAGAATGCTGAGATTAAGATTAGAAGAAAGTTTAATAAGAAGAATAACCAATTCATTGTGTTTCCTTGTCTATAGTCGGCTTTAAGATACTAATATTCAATGCATGGGTATCAAATAAATCTTGAGGAATTACAAAATGTCTAAGTCAGTTTCAAAAAAATCGTATACAACTAAACAATGGGTTTATTTAGGTGCATTAGTAATTGTCGGGCTTTGGGTCTTAACTCCGTTCCTTTCCTCTGTTACAACAGCTCTTTTGTCAGACTCTTTCATGGCGATTTATTCTAAGCCGATTGGGGCAGGTGAGTTTGGAGACCAATTTGGCTCATTAAATGCTTTGTTTTCGGGCTTGGCATTTTTAGGTCTAACTACAGCAATATTTCTCCAAAGGAAAGAGATTGGGTTACAACGAGAGGATTTAGCATTACAACGGAAAGAAATTAAAGACCAGACTAAGGTTTTTAAACTACAACAAGAAGAGATGAAAGTTCAAAATGAAAGTTTGAAAATTCAGCAAGAATCTATTGAATTACAGAATTTTGAGACTAGGTTCTTTAATATGTTAGAGATGAATAGAAAACTTCTCCCTGATGGATTTTCTAGAGTTATTAATGCTAATATAAAAAGATTAGACACAATCCTTCCAGAACCTGAAACAAGAATGATAAATTATTCTGAATTTGTAAAATTAAGGTACTCCGAAGAACTTGAGGGGTACATGAATAGCATTTACAAGGCTCTTTTCATGATTAGTAAATCAAGAACAAGTGAAAGCGCTGAATACTATGCAAACCTATACTTATCATTCTTTAACACTAATGAACATCGATATATTTTACTACGTAGTATGAGTAGAACTCACAGAGATTCTTTTTTTCCATTATTTGACAAACTTAACATCATCGATTCAATTCTAATTACAACTTGCTATGGAGATAAACGATACCAATTTTTGATTGAAGAAACCTTATCCTACTTAAAGACTAAGGCTAATTGATTCCCTCCTTTTTGTTTGAAGTGCGGCGCACCTGACAAATACAAAATAACAAGGAAGTCTAGTGCAAAGGATTCGATTTCCTTGCATCCGGCGAGTTTAACCCCTCTGTCAATGTCATATTTGACAATTGTAAGACCTACTGCACGGATATTGCAATGTAGCCATACTTAAACGTTCACCAAGTCACTAAGAATCAGGTACGGAGCTTATACCACATAGCTGTCCTTAGCATATTCGTTGGTATATCTTCACAGACCACGGCGCACACTAAAATCCCAAACAAGATAGTTAGAACAACGGAATCTACTGTCAATACCCTGATTTCGTTGCTCTAAGTGTTTCAGAAAAGTTAACGAATCCACTTGAGCTCTGTTGGCCCAGCATAATCTCTTTCCCACACATACCAAGCATAAGCTATCATTCCGGAGTTTTTCATCTTAATACCACATCTGGACAGCGTTACACGTTTTGAAAACTGATATACTACCTTGAGCTTATATCCCTCATCCTGAAACATTTCATAGCGAGAAACACTTTCTAAAAATTGAGTTTTCAAAAACATTGCAATTTTTTTTGTGGACTTTTTCTTAGCTTCTAAAATGAATGCAAGACCATCTTTGTAAGGTGGATTTGTAATTATGTTATCAAAAGTAAAATCCGTTTCAAAGAAATCACCTTTATTACCATAGCCGTAATCAATGAGGTCTGAACTAAATACATTATTGTACCCAGCATTAATTAAGACTTCAGATACATCTCCTTTTCCACATGCTGGTTCCCAAATTGAGCCCTCAAAGTGTTCACGTTCTAGCAATGCTTTTGTAATCTCCTTGGGTGTTGGGTAAAAATCGTTCGTTTCTCGATTCTTATTAGAGCCTGCAATTGATAATCCCCTACGCTTTAAGGACTTTGTTTTTTTTAGTTTTCTTGCGATAATTTGTGCCATATTAGACCAAATCCTTTTTTGAATAAATAGTGATATCAAGTGCTATAAAAAGCACCTAATTAATTTTCATGCATGAAAGATTTGGGATAGTTAAAAAGTGTCCCAGACACCCATTTAACTATTCTTAATATAGACAATATCGCCTATTCGTCAATCAACTATATTTTATAGTTATTTTTCGTATTACCACTACATCCTACCAAAAAACTTTACCTTACACTCACTCTAGCGCAACCGAATTCCAAATCAATGTAAACCCTGTCCTATAATCCATTGTGCTCAATGCTTTGCAGAAACTGCAATCCTTAGACCGTTGTGCTCATAGCCAACAGGCACCTTTCCCAAGAGCCTTTTACAGGCCTCTTCTATAATTGTGAAGATAATTTAGAATAAGCTCCTAAAAGGTTTTGTAAAAGATTAGGCTTTTGCATTATAACGACTCAATAATAAATATTAACAAATAATCTTTATGACAATTTTTGTCACAAAATTTTGATATTATTATCGAGAGGAGTTAATCTAGCATTAGAAATTTTAGTGAAATCCAAGATTAGCTCTAAATAGATATATTTAACATTAGGATGCCTTGTTATGAGTAGCCAAATTATATTACAACTTTCCAATTCACAACTTGACCACATTAAAAGCCTCATCGATAAGACAGCTAAAACTAGTTGGGAGGAAGAGATTCAAACTAGTTTTAGCTTAGAAGTTAATTTTTGGGAATTAGGACCTACTCTTGTATTTAAAGGATACAATACAGTGGGGATTGGAGAAATCGAAGTGAAAATTTAGTCTTATTTTACACATTTCAAAATATCATATCGGATACTTTAAACAGGTATTTAATAAATTGGTTTGATTATTCTTCAGTTGTAGACATCCGGTCTCAAGAAGGTACAATATTTAAGTATTGTCTAATCAAAACTAAAAACAACATAATTGCAAAGGATTAAAATGGAACTTTTACTTTCCAACAAAGACGGTGATTACAATGGGGCAATTGAGTTTACAAACAAAGAAGCTCTTTCTTCAAACTTCCCTTTAGATATCAATGATTTGGCTAATATCATAAAGAACATTGAAGGAGCTTTATACTTCGATGATTGGCCAATAAAAATACTAGAATTCAAAATATTACCAAATAAAAAGACTCTCTACCTCAAAGTCACAATATTAAAATAAGTGCTCAAACTTAGTTTTTTTGTTAAGCCGGATAAATAGCCAATTTATAGTGTCTACTTATTTAGAAATCGTTAATTCAAGGAAGTACCACTCTGTTAAAATATTTGTATTTGGAAAGTCATAATTGCACGCACCTGATTTTTCCCAGTTAAAGCTATATGAATCAATCAGATGAACGGTAACATTACCTGCATGAGTTTTTTCGATTACATCTCCACCAAAATCAGTATTCGGCTCAGATTTATGCTCATTTTGAAGTGGGAAGGTTATTCCAAATTGTCCATTAGATGAATTCACATAAGTATGGTCATCTGTGATAAAATAAAACTTTCCTACATCAAATCCCTTTTCTTTTACAGCAGATTCTAACGCTTCAATATCTTGGTAAATATTTAACCTAGCACTATTCTGAGCACCTTGTCTCCTTAGTTTAAATTTCAATTCAATAGCACATTTTACACCATTGGAAAACTCACATGTAACATCTACATACTTATGTTTACCCTTCGCTTTCAAATCTTCAACTTTACTCTCTAGGTCAACCTTGAATAGTTCATCCTTGCCAATAGAATATAACTCCCCAACCGTTCTAATCACTTGAGCAAAGTGATGTTGAAAGGGAGCTTCTTTATTTATTTCATGTCGGTGGTTGGTAAATTGCGAACAAAATATTTTCCATGACAAAGTCATGATTTCGTTCATACGCTCTAATTGATTTAGAGGAATCTGTTCTTTTTCTTTAATCGTGTTATTGGTCTTCATGGAAGCCCTTTTAGGAAAGTCAAAAAGTTATACATACGGCCTATGAATATACTTATATCATGCTAGTTAATATTCTTTTACAGAAAGAAAGTAGTCCATCCATACCAATTTGATTTACAATCGTATATCAATAATCACCTCATTCAAATCGCTACCAGTTTTTGAAGTCGGCGCACCTGACAAATACAAAAATAATCTAACAACCAGCAGATTGAAACACTCTGTCAGTACGATATTTGAAACTTGTAATAGCCACTATATGAATATTGCAATTTAGGTTATACGCTTAAGAGTTATTTAAATGCTGGTATAATTTTACAGACTGCGGCGCACACTCAAAAACTCTCAATCCTTTTCTATTACTGCAAAGGTTGGGATTCCATCCTTTTTAATAATCGAATTCACAAATTCACATACTCTATTTGCCTCACTCTTCTTAACCAAGAATGAATCATGAATAGTTAAAGTAGTGCTGCCTAGGATTTGAGCCACCTTGAACACCCATTCACTTTCTTTATGTTGCATCATGTGAGCTAACTTAGCGTGACCATTGTTTTCTTTGAAGTCAATTATCCATTTGTGTAACCAAGGCCACTCAGACCTTATATGCTCATGAATTTCTAGTCTTTGATACAGATAATCCTTACTGTACAACCAAGTTAGAAACGACTTCTTATAGCCCTTTGTCGATGCCTTTTTGAGATACTTCAGGGAGAGGTAATCATAAAGCCTGTACTTCTCTAAAACTTCAGCAAACATCTGTGATTGAGGTGCATCTTCTTTTAAAAGCATATATCCCATGAACGCAGGTTGACTAGCTCTTAGGTCAATATTTACAGTAGTTTCACCATCAATGAGGATATACTTTCGATACTCTTTTTTTAGGTTGCTTACCAAATGAAATATGCGACCATGCCTACTAGATACACAATAGTGGCGACCATCTGAAAGACATTTAAAATGTGCTATCAACTGATAATGTTCAGCGTTGCCACGGACTGGAGAAAGAGCCTCTAATGCTCTCAGGAAGTCAAATGATACATTCTCAAACTCTTTGTGTTGCCACTTAGCAAACGGAGTCTCAGATACCTTTAATACCTTCTTCGAAAGTTCTTGTTTATCTACCTTAACCGCAACCCATTTAATCTTAGAATTGAGGTTACAAGCATAAGTAATACACTTTGATTCATAACCTTCAATCTTCCCATCACAATGATTACAAATTTTCTTTAACTGCTCCTCCCTTGACTTTAGATATGAGTCATTTATGAGTGTATCAATAACAGCCTTGTATCTAGATGTGTGCTTGTTAAAGACATTTTTAGATATGTCACACTTACCATCATTGGCCTTGAGTAACTTGTAAAGTTCTGATGCAACTAAATAACAAGAGGCTGTAGTTAATTTCTTTTTGAGTAAGGCTTTATACCAGTTCTTGGGTAGTACAATCCATCTGAACTCATGTTGCCAAACCTCCTTGATTAACTTCGTTTGAGACGATATTAATTGGGTGTACTTTAAAAAATTTACATTTGGGAAAAAGTGGGGCACTTTATATAGTAATAGGTTTGTGGTTAAGTCTGTGTCTGAAGAGTCTTTAGTAGATGGGTCAAATAGTACATCTCTGAATACAGGGTTGTTACGAATGATTGGACGATAGTCCACAAAGGTCGTATCTTGGTTTGTACCTGTTTGATTAGAATTCTTTTGAAACTCTGATTCTTGAGAAATCATCTTGCTTGTCCACTTTCTAATTGTTAATGCCCACATTGTAAAAGTGAGCGGCAACCAGTGGACGGCGGTTGCAATGCTAGTAGCTACTCCAGCATTTTTTACACTCATGTTTGTTAGGGTGCTTAAACCCCTATATTCTTATTTTGCAAGATTTGGGTTACCTAAACAAGGGCATTTGTCAAAAAATCAAAATGACTTCAAAAACATATAGGCCACTACTTAATAAAGAAATTATAAGCCTATCGTCAACCAACTATTTTAAATGACTTGGATTGTTTGACCTTGGGTATCATCATTCCAAACTGCAAAGCATGAAGGGAAAGGACTTGGTGACCTAAAGGTTCCTTTTTTAAAGTGTGGCCTACGATGTAAGATAAACAGCTTAGACACTGGGTTATCTTGGTGAAATTGGTAACGCAGCTTAGACTCAAAGAATGACAAATTGATGTGTGCAATAACTGGATACATACCATTAGCAATCTTTAGAGCATGTTCTAATTGAACAAGTCCATGCTTATAATCTGGATTCATTATTATAGCGGTGAATGGTCTTGAATCTAGACTAGGTTTGTAATTTAAAAAGTCCTGACAATAGACATCACCACAATTCAGCCTTTCAAGCTCCGGTATCAAATGTGGTTGTATTTCAATTTGGTCTATATGGGCATTAGGGTCTCTGCTAAGTAATTCTTTTGTTAAAGTACCACTACCGGCGCTTGGCTCTAAAATGTGACTCATATCGAAGATATAGTTGTCTAAAAATATATTGATTGAACGTGGGTCACTGGAATAGAAACCAAATGGTTCCTGCTCTGAATGTGGCTGTATTGATGGCGTGTGCATGATGTTCTCACTGTGTTTTAATAACAGTTTATCAAGACAGATATATTTAAAAATTTTCTTACTAAATGACAATTCTTTGACATATTTTGTCACAATTGGTTTTTATACTTATGAACATAAGCAACTTAAGATATTTGGAATTTATTATGAAAAAACGCTATTACGCTTACGGACGGACTTCTACTACAGCTCAGAAAGATGCTGGTAATATCAAAGTTCAAATTGATGAAATAAAAGCCCATGCTAAAAAGAATGATATTGAAATCTGTGAATGGTTCCTAGACGATGGTGTAAGTGGTTCAGAGGAGAAGCGTGAAGGAATCAATCAAATGCTGATGGCCTTTGATAAGAACCCTGATGTTCAAGGTTGTATTTTCTACTCCTGTTCAAGGCTTGGTCGTGAGATGAGAATCCAAGAACAAATCATTTATGAGCTACAAGACAAGCGTGGTCTTGAACTATTATCAGTAACAGAACCTGACCTTGGCGATTCCCAACCTGAGCGTGTTCTACTAAGGCAAATTGTAGGGTCTGTTAATCAGTATGACAAAAGACAAATTGTCTTAAGGCTTACAACTGGCCGTAACAACAAAGCTAAGAACGGTGGCTATGCTGGAGGAACTTCAGGACTAGGGTATAAAGTTGAGGGCGGTGAACTTGTTATTGACCCGATTGGTGCAGAAACTGTAAAACTCATTTTCAAACTTCGTCGGTCACGACTTAAGAAATATTCCTATCAAGCAATTGCTGACGAATTGAATCAGCAAGGACTACTTAACGCAAAAGGGAAAAGTTTTAGCGGTCAGGGTGTCCGAGGTGTTTTAAACTCCAAACGATATAAAGGAAAATTAATATTTGGAAATTTCTCAACATACAGGGAAGATTTGAAGGTGGCTTAGCAGTCACCTTTCTTTTTTGCCATTTTTTTGATTATTGGGATTCCCGAAAAACTGAATATCAGAACCTAGCCTTATAAAACATAGGCTCAATAGGTTTACCTTGTAGTAATTTAGAAGTTACTACAAGGTAAATATTCCGTGAAACATTTAAAATTGTGAAACTTAAGCTACTTAACTTACTTAACTCCACAAATTGTTAAAAACTCAAAATATTTCTCAAGAGCTGGTTCGGCTTGGTAAATCTCTAAGATTCGCTCCATAGCTATTTCGGCTCGTTGAATATCGTCGAATCTGTAAAATTCATATTCTTGCCATGCTTGCTTCGATAAGCGGTCACGCTCTTTAACTGTCAACTTCATCATTAGATTACTCCGTTCGTTTCCCTATGTTTATAAGTCACTTAAGTAATTTCTAAAATTGAAAACCTCATTACACGCTCGATAAGCTTTGAAGCAATCACTTTAACAGGGTTAAATCAAACGCACTTTCAATGTATGCTCGTTTTGACAACCCTACTGGAATCCAGACTATCACAGCGACTTAAGTTGCTTAACTCCCATACTTCTATGTAATACAACGTATAAACTCTAGGTATAACATTAAGAGGAAATTATGGCAGATTCTATAGAGTATGAAAAAGCGAAGTCGGTTGAAAAGATAACATCGGCCGTTGAGGATTTAGCAAGGAGTAAGAACGAGACGACCGAGTTTTTAAACTCAGTTGATGAGTTCAGAAAAGGGTATCAGGGAAACAGCTTTGCTTATGAAGGCAGTAGAATGATTATGAACTTCTTTGACAAGCGAATCGATGGGCTTCCACTTGAGGTTTATGTCCAGCGAATGCAGAGAACTAAACCTACAATGATAAATGAATTTTCAGCTGCTAAGCTAGACTATAACACCCTCACCTTTGCTTTATGGCGATATAGTACACTGATAATTAGGGGGAGTTCAGAGAGCTACTTTAACAAGGAGTATCTAGAGCTTAAGTTACTTATAATACTAGCAGAGATTTTAGATAGAAAGATAGATGATTTAGAAAAGGTTATCTACAAGAATCAACTTGAGTTAGAACAGCACCGTAATGGTACTTGGAATAGAAGACGCTATTTGTGATTTACGTAAGATGTATCAATATATCAACTTATATCAATCTTATTAGCAAAAACAACTTGATACATTTTTGATACATTACTATTATTTACATATCATTTAAGTAAGGGGTTACAAGATGGCTTATATCACAACTGAAGAAGTAAAAGAGATTAGAACGGCGATTAAATCAAAGTTTTCTATCAAGGCTGGATGGAAATTCTCTATCACTAGAGAGCATTCAAGTACACTAAGAGTTGTGATTATTAACGGACCTTATGAGTTAAGAACAAAGCACGAAAGAAGCTACCAAGGGCTTAATGAAAATCACCTTGAAGACACACATCAAGGCCAGCAGTTAGAAGCACTTCAAGAAATCGTTGACATCTGCATGAAAAACCACTGGGACGAATCGGACTCAATGACAGATTATTTCAATTGTTCGTTTTACTTCAATATTTCAGTCGGTAGTTACGACAAAGAATTCAATGTAATGCAGCCAAAAGCAATAAAAATGGTTGCTTAGTTGGTTTATCTTGGCTGGGGCGACGCCCTAGCCATTCTTTTATTAAAAATTAAGGGGTTAATTATGAGATTTTCAAAATGGATACAGATATTTCTAGAAGAAAAAGGTCTATCAGACTACACTTTCGAACTAACAGATGACCTTTGGGGTGTAAACTACATCCCTATTGACTGCTTGCTCGAATTTATGGAACAAGTTCCGGAATTTCATTCAAAAATCAAACACAATTTAGTGATGCTGGACTTTTACAACAAAAATACATTAGCCTACTTAGAACATTTGGCCTCTGGAATGTTAAAAAGTACAAGCCATAGCCAAGTAGCATAAATAAGTCCAGTCTCAACCCCTGACTGGCTTATTCGCAGGGCTTGTAAAGAGCCTTGCGAACTATTTTCAAACTTTCTCAAAACTCTGTGTGACAGAATTTTTCAAATTTCTATATTACTGGAGAAGCAAATAATAATATTGTTCGCTTCCGCAACGGATAACAAAGAGCCTATTTAATCAGGCTTATACCGTTGGGGAAAAATCCCCCAACTCACTTATAAACGCAATTCTAAAGCATTAGTTTCAGCTTAAATATTGCCCAATTTTAACAAAGACATTTTCAATTAATGTCTACGGCTAGAACTGTATCAATTTTTGATATTAGCTAGATAACAACCAGTCAGCAATCACTTTGCAAGGCTTTCCAAATGGAAAGTTCAGTTAAAGCATTGCTTATTTAAAGGATGTGCTTAGATGCAAAAAACAAATAAACGATTATTTGAAACATTTCAAAATGAGCTTCAGGAATCCGAAGAAGCCTTACGATTCCTGCAAAAACAAGGTATTCCTAACTTCCAAAATAACGAAATTGGTTTTTGTCCTAAGGACTTTGGATTAAAATTTTCCACAAAAATCGTAGAGAGTTTCAAACCAATAGAGCTAGATACGTTAAGAGGTTGCATCATTTTCCCAACGACGAATATAAGTGATGATATATTAGGGTTTTCAACATTAAACATTTCAACAAATGAATGGTTTACATCTTCAAAAGGGCAATTTCAAATCATCAAGGATTATGAAGGATTATTTATTGTCGCTACTCCCTTAGATGCACTAATTTTAAACTCACAAGGCAATTCCAATGTAGTTGTTAACTCAAATATTGAGGATTTCGAATTTGAAGAATACCTAGCGGTTTATCAAATTGGTCCACTTCAATTAGAACGAGTTATTAAAAATTTGAATTCCCTATCAATTCCAACTGGTGATTTTAAATCATACTTCATAGACGAAGGATATAGACTTGATGATTTATTAGCAGTAAATGAGGGAAAAGAAAGCAGGCAGGAACTTATTTCAGACGGTACAAGTCACTCTATTAAATTCCATAACCATAACTATCAAATCAGAGAATTAAATCATCAAGATACAACACAGCTTAAATGTAAAATTCAAGTTTTCGATTCCAAAAATCCAAAAAATACATTCAGCAATACTTTCGATTTAGAAAACTCTAGAAATCGTTCTATTTTCTCAGATGATGCTTTTAAACACACAAAGCTTTCTAGAAACACCGTCAGAAAAGAGCTACAAACAATATTAGACCTGTTAGATGAATACCGTACTAATAACCACTCCTTTAAAGAGTCATCAAAAAACACCTCTGAAGTATCAATTATTGAAAAGGAACAAGCTTTAGAGTGGCTAAGAGGTGACAATATTCTAGCAAGCCTAACCTCTCTATTAAATGGTTGGAATACTGACGAATCAAAGTTAGAAGCTGAACTCGCCCTTTTGACTTTAGTTTCCTATACACAGGAGGACTCAATAAACATTTCTTTCGATTCTTCTGATAGTCTTCAATGGAAAGAGTTCAATAACTGGATTAAAAGCATTACCCCTAAATCAATTGGAGAGCATTCAAAAAAGTTATTAGGAAAACTAAAAGGAGCAAATTTTTCGATTTCTTTAAAGCCTACTGCGATAAGCACTTATTCATCTAGTATTAAAGCTTTAAAGTCTAAACAAATTAGAAAATCTACTCAACCTAAAATCAAGGCTATTTTAAGCGTTTTAAACCCTATTGAAGTTGTGAACACCTTTCTATCCGAAAACTATATAAGGACGCTTAACAACTTCTCTAGTGAGCTCTCAACGGCATACTTACACTTAATAAACTCAATATCGATTCTACACCAATTTCAACGTTCAAAGAAAGCTTTAACGATGGATGAATCGACAGTTATTGATTATTTAGAAGTTCAGGAACTAGACATTGCAAAAGCAAATGAGTTATTCCCTCTTATACTTGCGGCAGATATAGCAACAAGTGGTAACAACTCACTAAAGCTTCTAAGTGAAATCAAACTCTGGCATCAAAAGAACCCAACCAAAAAGTCCTTTACAAAAAAGATGATTCTTGATTTTTCAGATGAAATTGATTCAAGAATCCGACACGGACTTGATGAACTCTGTGCTTCAAAAATACTGCAAGGTTCTGGTACAAAAGGACAAACTAAAACTTATCGACTCATTGCCCCAAATTCACAAATTTCCTCCTTTCCCTTTCTACTAACACACAACTAACCTCGCAACTTTGCAACCTTGCAAGAAATGAGAACTCTATGAAAAACATCAGAAACTTCATGCTCCACCACACATTAACCAAGGTATTGATTAAATATCAAAATTGGTTACAGTCGAAATCCCTTTCCCCAAGAACCATAACTGGATTCGTAAATCAAATTTCTCGATTTCTAGAATGGTTAGAACAAGAAAAACAAATCATAAACCCCAGTCATATTGATAGGGAGTTAATTGAACAGTATCATCACCACATTTTGCATCGTTCCAAAAAAACAATTTCAGTCGGTACTCTATACTCTCGCCTAGTTGAACTTAAAAACTTTGGCAGATTTCTTAGTGAAAAGCAAGTATTAGGATTCAATCCAGCTTCTCTAATTAAGCTCCCAACAAAACCTCGAAGGAAGAAAAATATTGATAACATCCCCTCAACAAAGGATATACAGGAAGTACTCAAGTTCATAGACAGTAATTCCATCACAGGTAAAAGAGATTCTTTACTTATACTATTTGCTGCTCAAACTGGATTTAGAAATTTTGAAATTTGTAAACTTATTTGGGATGATATTTATTTCGATGAATCTAAAGTCTTTGTAGCTGGTAAGGGAGGAATTGAAGAGTTTCTACCTCTCAGCAGCAACTTACTTGAAAAGTTTAAGGAATACAGAAACACTGTACACCCTAGATTATTCACAACTAAAAGAAATAGTCCCAAATCAGATAAAACTCAATCCTTCGAACTAGTATTCCCATCTAAGTCAGGACTTCAAATAACTGGTAACAACTTGAATGATATTATAAAAACTCTCTCTAAAAAGGCAGATATTGGCAAGATTATTAACCCTAAAGATTTAAGGGATTATTTCATAAATACATTAATTGACTCTGGAATGGGCATCCGTGACGTTACTGCCTTTGCAAGACACTCTTGTATTGACACTACTAGTCGCTGGTACATTGCAAAAAGCGGCGTTGAAAAACTTAGGGAAGCTCAAGAGAAGTACAACTCATTTTTTGACCTAAACAATGAGGAGTTCTAAAATGAATGAAATGTTAAACGAGTATATCAAAGCTATTAGCGATAAACATAAACCCTCTGTTCCACCTAAAATCAAATCACAAATCAATCGTTTCATAAAATTTTGTCATGAGTCGAATATTTATGATTTAAGCGACATTGAGAGTTATGATATTGATAACTTTTTCGCTTCTAAAATCAACTTAGGTCACGACCTCTATTCAACTCAAAAATATATAGATGAAGTCAATCGTTTTTTCAACTGGTGCATTAATGAGGAAGGATTATTATTCTGGAATCCAACTTTAGATTCCTTAAAGCCTAAAAACATTAAAACCCCTTTTCGGTTTGCTCCCCCAAAAGAAAGAGTTCAAAAATTAGTTGGCTATATTCAATCAAATAACAAAGCAATTAAGCTTAGAAATCAGTGTATAGTTAAACTAGGATTAATCGCAGGGTTAAGAACATTTGAACTAGCTAATTTGACTCCAGACTCCTATTCAAATGACACTATCACTGTCACAGGAAAATACTCTTTAATCCGTACGATTCCTATTGATAATTCCACCTACAAACTACTAGAACAATATCGAAGTAATGAGCGCCAAAACATTACCTCTAGGTTTAAAGCTCACTCTGAACACTTGTTTTTAGGTAGGAGAGGAACTCAGTTTAAACAAAAGTCAATTGTTAGAATGTTTCATAATGACCTAAAAACTTCTTTGACACCGTACGACCTGAGACACTTTTATTGCCAAGAGTTATATGAAGCTGGAATCTGCCCTAGTTTACTTTCAGAACTCATCGGGCAACAATCTCCAGAATCCCTAAGTTCTTATGTTCAACTTCAAAGTATTGAACGTAAAAACAAAATGATAAAACAGTTTCAACCTTTCAAGAATCTAAGCTAAGAATAGCTCAATTAATAAAAACTTAAACCACTCCCAATTCGGAGTGGTTTTTTTATACATTGTCATCAAACTTCGCAAGAAAGAATGCTAATTATGCTTTTTAAAACGTTGCACATACCGGTGTATTTTGGAGCACATACATATGAAAGGCTTGATA
>Ga0233414_10000228_pt1 | contig 23860 bp, 36 predicted proteins | sample Na_anoxic_10_MG_FD_189020 | JGI IMG/M metagenome (GOLD analysis project Ga0233414, IMG submission 189020) | Seawater microbial communities from Saanich Inlet, British Columbia, Canada - Na_anoxic_10_MG | ecosystem: Environmental > Aquatic > Marine > Inlet | place: Canada: British Columbia... | reverse complement strand
ACTTTTAGGAGTAAAAAAATCATTAAGGTACGATCCAGCAACAAGAAGACAAGTAGACGTTGGCGATAAGTACGAAGACTGGCAGTGCAAAGAAAGAGGATGCAAGCTAAGCATTCTTGTTGAAGCACCAACAAAGGTGCTACAATAATGGACTGGCCTTGGAAAAAAAGAGATAGCCCAGGGATACTAGCAGCTCGTGAAGCAGCTGAAATACTAGACATCATGGGAGTAAAGAAGAACACACCAACAGGTAAAGCAAGTAGAGCATTCGCGGCATTCGATGTACTCAGTGAGCATTGTGGTATGGAAATGGCGAACCTAATCAATCAAGCTAAATTTTTGAAAGACAACGACGCAGAAACATTAGATCGTTTGGCTTTCCAGACTAAGCAAGATAATTACTTGACAGCTAACCCTCAAGAAGTTGCACCAGTTAAGATAACTAAAAAGAAGAAATAATTATGGCAAGTATTAACACTCAGAACTACGTATGCAGAACCACAAGCGGAGGCAAAGGACCAATGAAACCATGCACTAGATCTTGGTATTTCGTACCAGAATCATGTAACATAGCTGTTGGTGTTGTTCGTTTGCCTAAGGGTTTTGAGGGTAAGAAAATAATGTTTAAGCTAGAGGTTATAGAAGAGTAATGGGTGCAATAAAAGGCAAGAAACAGAAGTGGTCTTACAAGACAGGTAAAGGTAAAGAAATTTATCACCGTCTAGAAGAGGATCTAGATAGAATTGGCGTCTGGGGCGTGAATTTACGAAAGATGAGTCGTGAGACAGGTGTCCCGGACCAAACATTAAACAACTGGAAAGATCGTATAATTCGAGAGAAAGGACCCGTAGATGTGTATAAAGCAGGTTGGCATATTGCTGACTGTTTAAAGAAAAACATTGCTATTTGTCAAAAAGACCTTGATGATCCTGACATTTCAGTAACTAATAAGTCTAGTATTCGTCGAAACCTTGTAGACATGGGTAAGGCTTATGCTGAGATTCTTGAGAAGTTTGGCCACAAAGATGTTGTTGCTAAGAAGATTAAGGTTGAAGGAACTTTATGGAATGAGCTGGTAGATATTTACAAAGATGGTGATGAATGATGAGCAGAGAACTATACTAAAGAAAGTTCTCAAACAAAAGAATGTCAAAGTACTATGCAAGTGGTTGTTTCCTAACAACGATCCAGCTTGCAATCTAACTCCTACTCAGCAAGATATAGTTAGGATTATTGCCTTCTCTGAGCATAGGCGTGTTGCTATCAACTGCTACACTAGATACGGTAAGACTCAATGCGTAGCATTAGGAGTGTGCATTTATGTTCTACTAAATCCTAAGAAGAAGGTAGCCTTGATTGGTCCTAAGGAAGCTCAAGCAAACATCATAAGAAACTACATAGCTGAACTAATGACTTCTAGTAAGATACTTAGTGATCTTGTTGACTTCGAAAAAAGCGGTGGAGTAGAGAGATTGAAGAGAGAGGTAAGTCGTAAGCGTATTACCTTCAAGAACGGATGCGAACTACGTACGCTATCTGCTGAGGGTGAAGCAAACAGGCTAATGGGATTTGGAGCTGACCTAGTAATAAGAGACGAGGCAGCGCTAATTAGTGAAGAAGCAAGCAGTAGGATAGCGCGGATGCTTGGAGACAGTTCGGACAGCTCTGTTCTAGTTGATTTAAGTAATCCCTGGAATATGAACAACAAGTATTACGATCACTGGGTCAACCCAAACTATCACACTATACACGTACCATGGCAAGTTGGTGTTGAAGAAGGACGTATAACTGAAGACTTTGTTGATGAAATGCGTGAAGAACTTACTACTATGCAGTTCACAGTACTCTATGACTCTGAGTTCCCTCAAGAAGCTGAAGACCAACTAATTAGTTACGCTAAGATTAAGGAAGCGATAAATAAGTTCTCTGATTTCAAGAGGAAAGACGACGTTATACTAAGCTGCGATCCTGCTGACAAAGGAGCTGATTGGACTTGTATTATGATGGGTTGGCGTTACAAAACACACTACCTTGTTCGAGAGATATTCAGTGAATCAAAGAGTGAGAACACTAAGATAGCTGGTAGATTGCTTAGTATGCGTGAGAAACATTTGGCTACTGTTATCAATATAGATCCTATTGGTGTTGGCACTGGAGTACTTAGTATGGTTAATGAGGGGGCTCCAAGATCTTGTAAGGTTAATGCTTGCCATTATGGTAAGAAGTCTAGCAAGCCAACTCTTTTTGCTAATATGAAGGCTGAGAAGATGTGGCGTTTGAAGAAGTTGTTTGATGAGGGATTGATTAGTATTCCTGATGATCCTACGCTAATAAAAGAATTGATTAGTATGAGGTGGGAGCATACTAGCAGTGGCAAAGTTAAGATTATTGATCCTTCTAAATCTCCTAATCATGTTGATGCTCTTGTGTATCTTACTTGGAGTGCTGGTAGGGCTGGTTACTTCATAGCAGGATAATTATATAATCTGTCCTATCGTTTAAATAATACCTTCACTACTACAACACTAATGGGCATATTCTCCAACATTCTTAACAGGAAAACAACTGTTCAACAAACTACTACTAATAACAATTCTAAATACTCTATTTCTTCACCTAAACTAAACATTTTAGAATCACTAAAAAGCGAAGTAACTAAGTCCGATCAAGTAGGATTCTCAAAAGATGTTGGAGAAGCCCACCCATTCGATCTAGAAGCAGCAGAACAATTATTCTTACACGTACCAATAGTCAGCGGAGTAGTAACAAAATACGTAGACTTCGTAATAGGACCTGGATTTCACACTAAGAGTGATGATGAAAGAGCTAAAGCGATAATAGATCAATGGATGCAAGACGTTAACTTCAATTCATTAGTAAGAAAATGGTTGAAGGAAGCTTTGATTAAAGGAACTGGTTACATGGAATTAGGAGGTAGTGTTAACGAACCACCTCAAGGTGTTAAGGTTATTAACGCTACTAATATGTTTATCAAGCGCGATAAGTCTGGCATGATCGAGGAGTACAACCAAGTAATAGGTAGTAAGTCTAGGTTGTCTAAGACTAAGAAGATTAGTTTTAAGCCATTTCAAATAGCTCACATTAGTTTGAATACTACTGGAGATAACCCTTATGGTTATGGTATCATAAGCCCAACATTTAGAGTTCTTGATTCATTGATTGGTGCTGAGAAAAGCTTGCATGTGTTGATGAAGCGTAAGGCTAATGTTCCTCTTATTGCTACTCTTGGTGATAATGAGGGAACTCCTGCTAGTTCTGCTGAGATTGAGAGCGTAGGAAATCTTCTTCAGACTTTGAAGGATAAGACTGAGTTCGCTGTAGGTGCTGGTGTCTCTTTATCAACTGTTGATTTTGGTAACATAGGGGATAAGTTTGAGACCTTACTAAAGCACGATATTGACATGCTAGTTTTTGGTTACCAAGTACCAGAAGTACTTCTTGGTCGTGGTAGTATACCTGAAGGACTTGCTCAAGTTCAGATGGACGCTTTCGAGAGACGTATTAATTCTATTCAGGTTGAGCTTGAGAAGGTTATTGAGAATAAAATATTCCGCAGAGTACTTCAGGGTAATGGTTTGGATGTTCACGTTGAGTTAGATTGGGGAATGCCAAGCAACGCTGAGACTAACTCTAGAATCACTACTGTTACTGGTTTGTTACAAAACGCGTTCCTAAGTATGAGTATGCGTCACGCATTAGAAAGAGAGCTAGCTACTTTGTTGGGTTTTGATCCTGATGAAGTACTTGACGATGATGAAGAAAGGGAAAGGGAAGAGGAACAACCTCAACCATTAGTACCTGGAAGTAATAGTAGGGAAGAAGAGAAAACAAGTACTCATGTGTGTGAAGACACACAATCACTAACACATTTAGAAGAGTTGAGCGCTGCCGACTTGAAAGAATGGATAGGATTCAATTACGAAGAATACCTAAGAGACATACTACAACAGATTGAGAAAGACGATTTCTCAAGCTTAATGGCTAGTACTGATGACGAGATACTAGCTGGTAGATTACAAGAGAAACAAATTATTAAACTTAAACGTATACTTAGCGAAGAGTTCGGTACTGGCGGATCAATTAATGATATTGCTAGACGTATTGAAGAAGACGCAAGAGTACGTGATTTATTCAGAACTAAAGATGGTAAGCTAGTATTGAACGCTAATGGTGATAAGATACTAGCGGCAAGAGCAAGAAGTCGTAGCATTAATATTGCTCGTACTGAGACTATTCGTTTAGCTAACAAAGGAGCTATGAACAATTACAAGACTGGTGGAGTTACTCAGTATAGGTGGCTTGCTACTATGTCTGATCGTACATGTCCTATTTGTGAAGCTCTTAATGGAGTAGTTTTTGATGTGTCAGAGAGTGGCGCTATACTTAGTGAGAGTTTGAGCACTATGCCGCCAGCACATAATATGTGTAGGTGCACTGTTGTTCCAATAACAGATCTTGAGGGTATATGATGAAGATTGATTCTACTATTGTTAAGGGTCCTGTTTGTGCCAAGTGCGATAAAGAACCTGGATTCGTACTATTACACGGACTAGTACTCTGTGGAACTTGCACTATTAAGTACAATAAAGCTACTAAAGGAGCAGCAAAGAAATTACTTTTGGAGTTATTCTAGTGTTTTGGTGTTCTCAATGCGATCAACGTTTCGCCTCAGCAATAGGAAATAACGATATATTACACGTGTGCACTAATGGCGATGAAGCAATAGACTTCGAAGACGTAGTGGTAGTAGGAGAATGGAGCGATTACACTGGAAGCGGTGGAGGACCTACTAACTCATTTGAAGGAGTAGTTAACGAATTACAAGGAACTACAGCCGGAGTAATGGGTCAACGATTCAGTTCAGTAACTTCAAGAGGCAATAGAAAAAGCACTCACCGTACAAGGCGCCGTATTGTTTTCAAAGACTTAACTAAAGAAAGAAGTAATTAAATTATATAATCTGAACTCTCGTTTAAATAATACCTTTACATACTATACAGTATGGATACTATTCACAATATTTCTTACAGCGTCCCAATAACTGAAAGTTCAAGAACTGTTAAAGAAGACGGAAGCTCATCATTCATTATAAGAGGAAGAGCAATCAACGAAACAACCACCAGAAACGGTGTATTCTATAGCAAAGAAGAACTAAGCAAAGGAGCAGCTAGTTTATCCAACAAACCAATACTAAAAGATCACATCAACAGCGTAGAAAGCATAGTAGGAAAGACAACTAACGCATTCTTCAGCGCAGAAAACAACGCAGTAATGTTCGAAGGAATCATAATGGACCCTGTAATGCAGGAGAAAATTGATCAAGGACTAGTAAGCGCAGTAAGTATAGGAGCTATGGTTTCAGAACTAAAGCAACGTACTGAAGAGCAAGGCGGCGGAGTAGAAGCAATGGGAATTGACTTCGTAGAACTTTCCTTAGTCGCTGTACCAGCAGACAGTAACGCTGGATTCAGCAAAGCATGTATGGAATCTTATAATAACAAAAATTCACAAGCAATACAAGAAAGTATTGTTTCAGAAAAAGTATCGGAGGATAAGAAAATGGCTGAAGAAATTAAAATTCAGGAAGCTAATTCCGCTCTAGAAACTATCCGCTCTGAGAAAGAAGCACTACTACTCGAGATCGAGAGTATGAAGCTAGAAGCTCTTAAAGCAGAGAAGTTAAGTATGGAAGAAGCAAAAGCTGTAGCTGAGAAAGTTGCAGAAACTCCAGTAATGGAGGATAAAACAGTTAGCGAAGTATCTATTGAAGAGACTAAAACTAACGACTTAGAAGGTTACACTTTATCTACTGCAGAAGCAGGTAAGGGTTACGCTCTAAGTATTGATATGAGTACTAGAGCTGGTAGTTCTAGACTTAAAGGGAGGAACCAATAATGGTACTAAATACAGCAGGAGCAGTCTTCTTAGAAGATTTTGGCTGTCCTAAAATTATTACTGCTAAGGCACGTGGCACCATCTCTGGTGGTCAGTTATGTTTCCTTAGTGGAGCAGCAGGAGTTGTTTCAAGCGGAGCAAACAGTTTTGTTTTCGGAGATATTGAAGCAGCAGCTGGAGCTAGCGGAGTTAACTTTGCTGGTGTAGCTTTATCAACTGTAACTAGTGGCTTAGAAGTGGCTATCGCAACCGAAGGAATTTTCCTAATCACGGCTGCAGGAACTATTGAAGCTAGTAGAAATGTTGGTGTTAACGGCGGAGATGCAGTTATTGAGAGTGTTGTTGATGGTAGAGCTATCGGCAGAAGTCTTTGTAGCGCAGGCAGTGAAGGATTTGTTTTAGTACAAATCGGAAGGTCCTAATTATGACAACTATTTTACCAAACGTAAGAGAACTTCTTAGTACTGCTTTAGGTACTGAGGGACAATTACTTATACCTAGAAAGATTGCTGACACTCTTGTTCAGGAAGTAGAGAAAGTTCTAATTCCTCGATCGGAAGCAGCTTTATTTTATGGTCCTAGTGATATCCCAGGAAGCAGCATTGATATTGATCTTGCAACACCTAACAGCATGGCTGTTAGACAAACGGCTGAAGGAGCTAACATTACTATTGATCAGGAAGAATACACAAGTTTCAACATGAAACCTGTTAAGTTCGCTGTTGGTCTACGTATCACTCGTGAAATGTTAGAAGACGCTAAATGGAATTTACTAGATATGAACGTACGTTTAGCTGGTAAGAGACTTGCTGAGAACGAGAACAGTCTTGTAATCAGTGACGCTCTTGATCAAGCAGCTAATACCGTTGCTGGTGGAGCTACTGTAACTATTGCAAACATTACTCGAGCAATACAACACCTTAGAGATGAGGACTACACTCCAACTACATACGCTATTGGAAACGAAGTACTAAACGACTTGCAAAATATTGATACTTTTGTTGAAGCTAACAAAGTAGGTAACACAGACATGCTACAAAGAGGATTCTTAGGAACACTTTACGGTATGAATGTATTACTTGTTAGTACAAACGCTGGTATGACTACAACTTCAAGTTACGTATTTGATAACACACAAGCTTACGTCATCGCAGAGAAGAGAGCAATGACCGTTGAAGGTTTTGAACTTCCAAGCAACGACATGAGTGCAGTAAGTGTTACTCAAAGACTAAAAGTACGTCAGTTACGTGCTGAAGCCATCGCAAAGATTACGAGTAGTTAGTTATGGCTGATGGACTAGGAAACGGATTAGAACAAGTAAAGGCTTTCTCTGAAGGTATCATTGGTACTGGAAGCCCTACTAGTTTTGACCTTAGTATTCAGACAGGAACTGTTCAAGCAAGTAATGTTGCTGTTACGGCTAGCTTTGGAACTGCTTTTTCTGCAGCTCCTAAAGTTAATGTTACTTTGGCTGTTAGTGGCGCTGCTGCTAGTCATCCTGGTGCTGTAACTGGTGCTGCTGCTGGAAGTTTTACCTTCCTTGGACAGTCTGGTCTTGACTATAGCTATACTGCTATTGGTACTGGTAACTTATAATTAGGTAGAGATACCTTTTTTTTATTTTTTTTATATCTTTTAACGATAATAAATAACGATTATTTACTGTTAATTACTATTAAACAACAATTAATAGTAACTGATAGTAATTACGCCGAAGAGCACACGATACTTATCGTGGATAAGGAAACAACAAAATGCCTGAAATACAAGGATACAACACAGGAAGCAAAACAAGCATTCTAAACGAAGTTACAATAACAACAAGCGGAACAAAATTCTACCTAGACACAAGCACCAAACTAACAGGAACATCAAGCACAGGAGAAGAAAGTTTCATAGGAGTAGACGACGGAAACTCACTATTCACAACAGACCCAACAGTAAGAGAACTACTAGAAGGAATTCATTACGAACTACTAAAAACTAACATTCACTTAAGCAAAATAACAGACGAAAACGTCGAAAACAGAGACATACTGGAGGACTAAAAAAACAATCTATGGCTAACACAATAAAAGACGGAACTGGAACAGGGAGTCAAGCAAAAGTTAACGAAAATAACAGACTATACGTTAACGGAGTAGTCATTGACGAAGACCTACAAGCAACAAAAATAGGAAACAGTTACAACATTAACACTGGAGAACTATCATTAACTAACGATTCTAAAACTCCAGTCTTATACTTGAAGAATAATGAAGATCAACCTTTAAACATAACAGCAATAATAGTAGGACTAGGAACAAGCACTAACGGAACTACCACTGATATTGCAAGAATAACAGTAGAGAGAAACCCTAATGGAGGGGATATAATCAGTACAGCTTCAGCAGTAGATATTAATAGTAACAGGAATTTTGGAGACAGTAAAAACCTTGATGTTGACGCTTACAAAGGAGGTACTGGAGTTACTATGACTGGTGGTACTGATCACTTATTTATTTTCCAAGATGATTTTGGAAGGTTGTCCGCTAGTATTGACGGGATTCTTCCTAAGGGAAGTACTATTGGCATAGCTATAGAACCTCCTGAAAATAACACTGCTCTGCCTTGTTATATTGCGCTGATTTGTCACTTGGAGGATGCTAAAGAATAATGGGATTTGTAATTGAAAACGGACGTGGAGACGGTAACACTCTAGAAATTGATAGTGAGGGAAGAGCTAGAACTTTTGCTATTACTGAAACTGAAGATAAACATATTAACACAGCCAATGGTAAATTATGGAGTGTTCCTTTCACGGCACTGAATCCTACTGGTAATAATGATTACGTAGTGTATATTAAGAATACTGGAAGTAAGAACTTGAATATTACTGATTTTCGTTTTGCATCTAGTGCAGCAACACAGATACAAATTAATTCTGTTACTGGAACAGCTAGTGGTGGTAGTAGTATAACTCCTATTGTTAGAAATCTTGGTAGCAATGAAACGCCCTCCGCTACTATAGAAAGTGGAACTAATATTACTGGTTTGACTAGTTCTGGGACTATATTTTTTATGAATTGTCCTGTTGCTGATACGTTGTATCATTTATCGACTACTAGTAACATAATTATTCCTAAAGGTAAGGCTATAGGAGTTCTTATTGAGACTGGAACTGCTAACCTTACTGGAGTGATTAGTATTGCAGAGGCAGAGTAATGAGTCTTAAGGGAGTTATTGTCGATGGAGAAGGTAAGGGTACTAAAGCTATTGTTACTAGTAATGGTCAGTTAGTTACTGCTCCTCTTAGTTATAGCACTCCTGTGTTCACTAGATTAGCTGTTAATAATCAAGGTTACACGTTTTTTGAACCTATTAATAGTGATTTGTTTGTGATTACTGATATTATTGCTGATGCTGACAAGGGCGTTGGAGCTAATGGAGCTACGGTTATTGTTTATGAAGCTGAAGACGCAGACATAGCTACTGTTAGTAAGACTATAATTCAGTTTGAGATGCTTAAGAATACTAGTAAGATACTTACTGGTCTTAATTTTATTGTTAGTACTGTTGGTCGTTTTGTTAATGCTAAGACTAATGATAATAATATTAGTATGACTATTGCGGGGTATTACATTTCATCATGAGTAACGATATACTATTATCTAGGACTAGTGTTCGTATGGTTCAATCTACTTTTGAGGGTAGTGTTGAGCTTATTCGTTCTGACTTTATCTTAGTTGATCTTTTAGTAAGTAACTTGAGTGATGGAATGGCTACTGTTATAGCTACTGATGGTGAACGTCAAGTGATTATAGCTAGCGTTCAACCACAAACTACTTTCAGTCACGCATTTCGCGGAGGATGGTTGTTCTGGAAAGGAGCAAAATTAGTAATCGTTAAAGAGAGTAACGATGGTGTAATAAATTCAAGTGCCGGTTTCCTAAAAGCTACCGGCCCAAATTATAATGTATGGAGGAATAAATAATGGTTCGAAGTAATCGTATTAAAGAATATAGATTTAGTGAGACCATCAGTGCTTCTAGTACTGGTAGTTTCGTGAGTTCTCAGCCTGTTAACGGGGAGATCTTAGAGGTTGATTTAATTTATGGAAGTCAAGGTGTTGGTAGTGCTTTTTTAACTACTAGTAATGGTACTGAGTTTTGGCGTACTGATGCTGCTAGTGGTGCTACTACTCAGCATTTTTATCCTAGAGTACTTACTCAGTTAAGTACTGGATCTATTAGTGTTGCTGCTGGAGCTAGACCTGATAAGTACGTGAGTAATGAACACATAGTGTTGAATACTAAGGCTATACTTAGTGGTGCTGCTCCTTTTGAAGTTACGGTAAGGTACAGATAAAATGGTCGTGGCTTCGCTGGGATCTATAGCGACGAGGATTCAGAATAGAGTAGATGACATACCTACATCGATTAGCGGTGCTGAACTTATTCAGATTGTTGATGAGCAAAGGTTGTTTATGGAAGAGTATGGTGGTTTCACTATTGGTAGTGTTGCTATTGCTGAGAAGTACCAGCCTGCTCTAGTTGATTTGTCTACTGCTGAGCTTCTTGCTAATATGCAATTACAAGGTGGAGATTATAACAGCGCTAGCTTAGGTCCACTAAGCATAAAAAAGGGAGAGGGGAGTAATGTTCTTACAGCTAGTCAGTCGTTTCATAAGAGTGGAATGCTTAAGCTTAAAAGATTGGGAAGCGTTATAAGATTTAAAAGGGTGTTAGGTTAGTATGGATAAAGTAATTATTGAGTATATAGGTAAGCATGCGGTCAAAGGGTTATATGAAGTTAGCAGTAAAGATGCTGGTGCTCTTATTGAGTCTGGTTCTTATAAGATGGTTAGCGGAGAGCTCAGAGAACCGGTTGTTGTTCCTAAAATTCCTAGTGTGACTATTGATTTTTTAATGAGTATGAGTCTTAAAGAGTTGCGTAAGTTTGCTTTAAAGAATGGTCTTCATAGTAAGGATAATTCTCGTGATGAACTTGCTGAGGAATTGTTTAAAGAATTAATCGAGAGGCTTTAGTTTATGGGTTTAGGCGAGGGCATGGGTAAGGATTTGAAGCAGATTCTTAGCAACGGCACTCAAGTTCGTTTCAGGTATTTTACTATAACTTATTCTGGCACTTCTTATGATGGTGATGTTTCTTATGCGCAGTCAGGTACTGATTTTTATGTTAGTGGTTTAACAGCTCCTATTGAGACTGCTCAGGGTAGTAATGATGCTGTTCTTGTACAACAAGGACTGCTTGATAGTGCTGACTTAGCTTTGTATATGGCTGGATCGATTCAGACTTCTGGTACTTGGCGTGTTGGTATTGGTAGTCCTATTACTGGTTTTACTGAGTACTCTCTAGTGCCTAAAGGTGTTCACCAGTGGGACTTGGATGGTGTTCCTGTAGTGAAGAAAGTGTATATTCGTCGTTTAACTACTGGATCGCTTATTGGTGAGTAATGGCTAAAAGCTTCACTATAGAATTAAGAGGAGCTAACGAATTACTAAGAAAATTACGAAGAGCAAACAATAACTCTAGTAAAGCTTCACAAAAAGCATTCTCACAAGCAGGACTATTCCTTGAGGGAGAGGTGAAGTCTAGTATTAGTGGTCAAAGAGCTGAACCTATGAGTGTTGATACAGGTCGTTTCAGGTCTAGTGTTAGTAGTAGTTCTACAAAATCACAAGCAGTAGTTAGTAGTAATGTTAAGTATGGTCCTATACTTGAGTTTGGTTCTAGCAATCGTAGTGCTCGTCACCATTTTGGTAATAGTTTTAAGCGCAACCGTAAGAAGTTAGAGAATTTCTTTATTGATCAGTTAGCCAAGATATTCAGGTGATTATATAATCTGTACTGTGGTTTAAATAATACCTTTACATACAATACTATAAGACTCAAAGCGATGAGTCCTTAGAGTAGTCAAGCGAGACAAAAACCAATGGCGATAAGCACTATAAACACAGTTACATTCATCAGCGACACAGTCATACAATTACGAGACACTCTATCTTCTAACATCACAGACCCAATAAGCAGTAGCAGATCTGCTGGCGAGAAATTCGTCATGACAGGATACCCACAACGCTTAGTCAAGTACCCAATAGTCACCGTACAAAACACAAACATAGACAGCCAAAAGCTAGGCATGCAATCAGAATTATTAATGGTAAGAATCCCCATCGAAATAAGAGTATGGGCAAGAAACCAGAAAGAAAAAGACTTCCTAACACAGGAAGTAATGAACCACCTTAGAGGTATTGAGTTCGATAGTGATGGAACAGTTAAAGCATCACTAATTGATTTTGGTATTACTAGCGCGGTTAATGTAGATGAGGATGGACAGAACACTCCAAAGAGTAGAGTTATCACGGTGGAGTATAAGTACATCCTAGGAACATAAAAATAACATTATAGGAGATTAAAATATTATGGCAAGATTTGTAGGAGACCAAGGAAAAACACTATTTCAATATGAATCAGGTACCTATGCTGCAACAAGCGGTACAGGACACTGGATTGGACTAGTAACAGAAAGCAACATAGCAACAACTGAGAACGTAAACAACCTAAGATACTTAGGAGCAGCAGACAGAGACATAGACATCTTCGTAGACGGAGCAAGAGACCACGAAGGAACAGCAACATTCCACCCACAAGACTGGAAATTCTTAGGACTAACACTAGGAAGCACAGTAGACAGTGGAAGCCCAAGCCCATACATTCACACATTCACAGCAACAAATAACGATAACAGTTACGCTTATACTAGCGGAACACAAAACCCATTCGCAAGCTTCACTATTGAAGACAGTCAGTCTAGCGCTGGAGGAGACGGTTTTGAATTCGTAAGAACAGCAGTAGGTTGCAACGTAGATAATTGGACTTTTAGTTGTGCTGAAGGAGAAATAGCAACAGTAGAATTAACTTATGTAGCTCAAAGCGTAAACTATAGCAGCGGAACAAGCACTGCTGTAACAGCAGCTACACTAAGACCTTTCTTATGGAGTGATATTCTTGTTCACATACCTAGTGGAACAGTTTATGACGAGATAAAAAGCGTTAGCTTGTCTGCTGGTAATAATCTTGTAAGACCACACTACCTTAACGGTAGTAGAGATATAGGAACTCCTATACCTACTAACAGAGACTACCAACTTGACTTAACTCTTGATGCGTCTAGTGAGAGAACTAAAACATTGTATGACGAGTACTTCAGAGGAGGAAGCACTTTCAACGTACTATTCGAAGTTACTGCAGCAGATGCAGGAGCAGGTAGTCGTGATTGCTTAATGAGTTTTAGCGGTTGTAGAATCACTGAAATGGACGCTCCAACAACCAGAGATGGTGTTGAAGAACAAACAATTACTATAATGCCTAAGACTGCAACAGTTGTAGTTAACGACCTTATACAATTGTATAACCCATGGTGATAAATTAAAATCACCTCTTTTTTCCTGAAGGGAGGAGTCATGTTCTCCCTTTAGGTTTCATTATTATGGCACTAAAAACTAAAACAATAGAAGTAGACGGTCAAACACTAAACTTGAAAGAACTAAGCTTCGCTGCACAAATAAGATTACGTAAAATAGGAGATTATAGCGAACTAGAATTATTCAAAGAAATGATGAACGAAGAAGACTTCAACAAGCTAGAACTAATTAGCTCAAAATCAGGAACTATAATACTAGACGCTTTTGCTGAACTAATAAAAATAGATAAAGTAGATATAAAGACTGCTGCCGACGTTGAACTTAAAAAAAAAGAAGATGGGAGTGGGAAATAAAACTATGGTGCGCTCAAACCTTCGGGTGGAAACCACAAGAAGTAGATTTAATGCCTTACCGAGAAATTCAAGAACTACTAAATTCATGGAATAATCAACAAAAAAAGAAAGAAAACATAATGAAAAGACAACAAAGAAAGTCAAGAAAAGGACGTCGTTAATATGGTTACTGTAGACGAGCTTAAAATAATTATCACAGCGGACAATAAGAAGTTCACCAAAGCTTTAGCTAAGACACAGAAAGACCTTAAAGGTTTGCAAAAGCAAACAAAGAATACTAAGAAGGAAGGATCTAAAAGCTTTATTGACTTACAAAACGTTGCTGAATCAGCACTAGGTTTTGGTATCGCTAACGCTGCTGCTGTAGCTACTACTGCACTAATACAGTTTGGTAAAGATTCATTTGCTGCTTTTATTAAAGGAGAACAAGCAATGCAATCCTTCAATCTTGTTGTCGGTAAAGGAGCTGACCAATTATTACAAGATCTTAAAAAAGCTAGTAATGGAATGGTAGGTACTGTTGACACTCTAGCTGCTGCAAACAGAGCAATGGCTTTAGGACTAACTAAGAGTAATCTTCCTGAATTGATGAAGATCGCTACTGCCAGAGCTAAAATAATGGGTATCACAGCTACTCAAGCTTTCAATGACATAAGCATAGGAATTGGTCGTAACAGTAAATTAATACTTGACAATTTAGGAATTATCATAGATCTTGAAGAAGCTCAGAAGAAAGTTGCACAGTCTGGAATGACTCTTACTCAAGCAATAGAGGATCAGATAATTTCTAGAAACCAGGCTTTAGTAGCTGCTATGGATCTTCTTGAGGAGACTACTGCTGAGAAGATTGCTAAATTACAAACTTCTTGGGAGGAGTTTAAGTTAACTGTTGGTAATACTGCTGGCACTGTTATTGATGAGAACGAGCAAATGAGAGAAAGTTTCATTGCTATGTGGACTGGAGCTGCTATTCCACAACACGTTATTGCAGATCAAGTAGAGTTAGCTTCTACACTTGTTGGTACTGAAGACGCTTTGTTTAAGGCTCAGAAAGCAAGTGATGCTTTTAGGTCTTCAATACTTGGCTTAGTACCTAGCGCTCTTATTTCTGGAGAGGCTGAAAAAGATGTTGAACTTGCTGAGGCTCGTAATAAGATAGATGAAGAAACATTATTTTTAAGAAACAAAATAGCTGAACAGAAAGAAGCAGGTATAGCAACTAATGCTGAAGATGAAATGCACCAGACTGCTATGTCTGAACTTATTGCTGCTCAGAAAATTAAGGTTGATGAGTTAAGAACTTCTTTTGATACTTTACGTTTACAGAAGAAAATAGAATTTGATAATTTTAGGGATACTGAGGCTAAGAAAGGTTTGGTTCTTGTGGAGCAGGTTAAGAAGCAGGCTAAGACTAGTGCTGAAATAATAGCTCATCGTGATGCTGAGATTACTAAGTGGAAGGAAGAGATAAAGAAGGTTAAGGATTTGAAGGTCGCTATAACTGATCTTGGTAAGGAGAGTGAGAAGCTTCAAGGTATTGTTACTGCTCTTGGTTTTGGTGCTAGAGTTGCTTTTGCTATTAAAGGACTTATTGGTGCGAGTACTGGTTTTACTCCTGGTGCTGGTGCTAAACAGCCTGAGCAAGATTTTGTTCAAAGACCTGGTCAGGCTCCTACTAGTTTTAGTCCTAATGATACTATTATTGGTGTTAAGGATCCTGCTAGTTTAGGTGGTGGTGGTGGCATTACTGTTAATATTGATAATGTTAGTGGTGTTGATGCTGATGCTATAGCAGTTGCGTTACGTGAGACTTTAGGGGATCTCTCTGGAGTTTAATATGACTATTCAAACTATACTTAAAGTTGCTGGAGTTGAGTTCCGTGACCAAACTAAAATACAATTAGTAAAGAGTATAGGAGACAACAACAGTAGTTGCCGATTGAACGCTCAAATACCTAACACTAACGGAAGACACAACAACGACTTCACAGAAGGAGACCAAGTACAACTACTAGCAGACACAAGCGAGCCTCCAACAACACTAATATTCACAGGTATACTAACTCAAATAACACATCGAGGCAAAGGAGCTAACGACGAAATAACATTAATGGTTAGAGACTACACCAGTTTATTACAAAGAACAAGCATCACCCCTGAGGTGTATACTAACACTGAAATAAGCGTCATAGTTGACGACATACTAACTAAGTACGCAAGCACAGCAATAACTCGTAACAACATTAACGTAACAGGAATCACACTAGACAGAATACAGTTCAAGCAAACAACACTATTCGAGGCGCTAAAACAATTAGCAGAATTAAGCAAGAACTTCTACTTCTACGTTGACGCTAACAAAGACTTTCACTTCGAACAAAAAAGCAGCGTAAGTAGCGGAGTAACTTTAGACAGTACTAACGTAATTAAATCACAATTCAAAAGCGATGTAGACAGCGTATTCAATCGTGTGTTTGTTTATGGTAAGAGACAACTTGTTAAGGCACCTCAAGAATCATTCACTAGCGACGGTACAGGTAGTGTATTCACATTATCTAACGAGCCTCACAACACACAAGTAATAGCTAGTGGAATAGAACAAGTTGGAGGAATACTTAACGTAAGCAACAGTCAAGTAAGTGGTGTTAATTACTTAGTTGATTTCTTTAACAAACAATTCGTATTCACTAGCGGTCAAGCTATAGGTTACGACAGTCTACCGCCATCAGGTAGCGTTATTACTTGTGATTATCAAACGACAAGACCAATAATAAAGTTTGCTGACGACGCGACAAGCATAGCGACTTATGATATGAGAACAAAAGTAATTATCGACGATAACATTGAAGATGCAAGAACAGCTAGAGACGTAGCTAAAAACCAAGTATTACTAAATAAAGAACCTAAGGTAGAAGGAACACTTAACTTACAAGGAATAAGCAGCCTCACCCCAGGGAATACTGTTATAGTAAACATACCATCACAAAACGTAGTGTTACAAACTTACGAGATTCTAGAAGTTCGTTACGATTTCACGACTAAGAATGTTGAGAACGACACAGTAATAACTGTTAGAGTAAGTGAAAGAATAAGCAACCTAACAGATGTACTAGCTGAAATGTTAACTGACGTTAAAAGATTACAAGCAGCAGAAATTGACACAACAGGAATCATAAGTAGATTACAAATAAGTACAGGAAGCTTCGGTATAGGAAGCGTAAGTGCAGGTAACGTTATGTGGAAAGTTAAAACAAGACTTGTTGAGAGTAGTTTCATTCTAGGAATTACTACGCTTGGAAGTATGCATAATTATAATAGTAAGATAATGCTAGACAAAGGTACTAGCGATACAAACGTAGATCACACTAACAACGGTTTAGTATTTGGAGCAATATAATAATGGCAAGAAGATTCAAAGAAAGCACAGTAAATAAATGGGTTACAAAAAACCCTGGTAAAACAGCGGGTGGAGTAACCAGCGGTGCTGCACTAGGTAGCTTACTATTAGTAATGTTACTAAGTCAAGGACTAATAGGACTAGAAAACTGCACTGGAGATACTCGTTGTGCAGGTAACAGTTTAGATCCTTGCATTGCTCAGTGTGATATGCCAGTCTATGAAGACTTCTTCATATACCCTAGCGAGTCATGGGGTTTCACCACTAACAAGAAATTACATTCTAGTGATCAATATTTTAGAGAGAAAGGAAGTACTGAATGGTATGACATAACAAGTTCTTGCACTGAAACTGGTTGCGGTGGTAAAGGAACTTATTCTTTCAGATTCAACAGCGGTACTACTTACGAAGTACTAGTTAAAGGTTATAAAGAAAGTCCTTTTGATATAGTGAAGTGGACTTTAGGTAATGAAAGTTTAGGAGTCGAGAACGATCCTTTATGGGATGGAGCTAACTGTGCGAACGAAACGTTTTATACAAGAATAGACTCAACACTAAAGTGTGATGACGAGCCAACAAACAAGTCTTGCATTACTTCAAAAACAAAAACTAGAGTTCTTAATTACACTTACTTCACTGTAAAGGAAGATGGAGAGTTCTCAACTAAAGAGAAAAGAATAGCAGAATACAAATCATATAGTGATTCTCAAAGGAGGAAAGGATGTCAAATCATAATACAAGAATAATATTTTTACTTATAGGGATTTTAATGCTGTGTTCTATAGCTAGTGCAGAAGATTATGTCTTAGTAAGTAATCTTTCAACTCCTAAAGATACTACATTATGGTCTGAAATAGCTCCTTGTGGTTACTCAATAAGTAGCGGTCAGTACTTTATTGAAGGTAGTGCTGATTGTTCAAATCAAGACAGCGGGTTCTACGCTTTAGATGCTATAACTACTCCTCAGTTGGTTCAATTAGTTGATGGAAGTATAGTTGCTAAATGGTATGCTAAGGCAGGAGTTGCTCAAACTAACAGAATAAATCTAGTAGTAGTAGGTAATGGATCAATGAGTGCAGGAACTTTCGCACACTTTGCTGGTTCATCGTTCACTGTTCACCGAGATGGAGGATCAAATATTAAGTTATATTCTCACTCTAATAATTCTCAAACAGAACTAGCTAGCAGAGCAGATTACACTCTAAGCACCACTGTGTTTGAAGAGTATAGAATGATACTCAACGCAACAAACCTAACTGTAGAGTTCAAAGTAAACAACGAAACAAAAATAAGTGTTGGATTATCAGCAGCCACTTTCCTTGACCCTGTAAATTTCAAGTTTAGCATACAGAACAGCAACGGTGGCACTAGTGGTACTGAGTTATTCTTAGCTAATCTTTCTTACATGATTGGAGACGTTCCTACAATTGCTCCATCGGTTAGTGATTTCATGCTATTAAACTCTACCACTGGAGAGTGTCTTGCTTGGAGAGATTCTAGTAAAACAACTCAGTGTAATAATACTGTAGCTAAAGCAGCAATAAACTTCTCAACTAATGTTCCTGCTTGGTGTCGTATAGGGATTAATGTTAGCCTTAACTGGACTCAACTAACTAGCTCAAGAAATTGTAGTTTAGGAGGAGGGAGTTCGGGTCCTCACTTATGTCACTTATCTGATAATGAGACTCAAGGAGCTGGACAAGATAACCTAAGTGTTAGTTGTCGTAGTGCTACTTTTGATGAGAATAGTACTGGAGTGTCTAGCAGCGGTCCTCTTAACAGTTTTATGAGGTTTAGATTTTCAGGATACGTGATAAATAATGAGACTGTTAGCGGACCAGTAAGTAACGCTAGTGTGTTATTAATTGATCAAAGATTTCCTTATAGGATATTAGGACACAATCAAAGTAATACTACTGGTAATTGGACTATAGACTTGTTCGAGTTCATTAAGCGTAACGTAACAGCAATGAGTTTTGATGCTAACAACGCTAGTAATGGAGGAGCGGCAAGCCCGCACATTGTAGTTCAATGAATAAGAATAGTGGTTTAAGATACAGACACTTAATGATAGGGATAGCGATGGTATTATCTATTTTATTACTTTCTTACTCTGCTAGCGCTGCCTACAATCCACCGTCATTTGGTAACATTGGTTTAGTACTAAATAATCCGACAATACCACCTGTGTTTAGTGATGTTCCATTAATACTAGGGGGTATTCCAGGAGTAGCTCCAATATCTTGCGCTCCTAATGTTACCTACGCATTAAGCAATAGAGTAGCTAACCTTAACTTTAACCCAGCAGCAGCTAACAGCACTATGGTTCAGCCAGCAGGGCAAACAGGAAGTAACGGAGCTTTCAACATAATTAGAGGAAGTCACGGTTGTGTAACAGTAAACATAACCCTAGCAATAGCTAACAACCCACCATCCAACATAACATTATGTTCTAACAGTACAACAAGAAGTAATTGCAGAGCACTAAACAGCACTGTTACTACAATACTTAGTGGAATACCATTAGATGGGGCAGGACTAATATGGTTATACATGAATTACTCTTCACCTAGTCAAGGTTTCGTAACAGGAAATTACCAATTCAACGAGGTAGACGACTCATGATACTAAAGAGGGTGTGGGGTAGTGACTGATGCCTTTCAATTTCGGAGGGGGTTCCGCTTTCGTTCATGGTCAGTGGAGAAGTCCAAAACTTCAATACCAACCAGGAAGTACGAGCGATACAAACAGTTGGTTAACTCTAACTCTGAGCGGTGCAGAACCAGCAGACAGCACTATACTAGCTCACGTTTTCGATTACAACAGCCAAGCTTTAGTTCTTGGAAGCCAGAGTTTAGGTTCGAGTCCTGTAACGTTGAGCGGTATAGTAGGTTTGAGCGGAGTAAGCCTACAAGTACGAATCGATGCGGAATGGATTACAAGAAGTCCTCAACTTTATTGGTGGACACTGGATTACGTACCAACTCCATTAGGAGACAGGAGAGGAGCTCTCACTACAGTGAGAAGCGGAGTATTTTAAAATGGTAATTACAAATTATGGTCGCTCAGGGCTTAGTCTATTAATGGCTGGAAGCGGTAACATTCCTCAATGGAGTTGCATAGGTGATGGATCTGGAGCTGAACTACCAACTCTAGGAAGCCTAATCAACGAGAGTGGTTTGAGTCCTAGAAGGATTTGGAGTACTAGAGACATAAGCACTGCTGCTGAAACAGTATGGACACATGATTATAACTCTGTTGAGATGAGTGGTCTTGGTCTTACCGAGTTTGGTTTCGCAGCAGGAAGTACTGCCGGCGGTAATAACTTATGGTTACGTGAAGGATTTGATGCTGTCACGTTTGACGGTACAAATGAATTGCAATTGGAGATTACTATTAACATATTTTAGAAGGAGAATGATTATATTATGACAGTAAGATTAAAAATTTTTGGAAACACTGACTGGGCCGACGGAGATATACTTACTGGCAGTGATCAGTCTGAGACTATTACTAAGGCAGCTACAGAGCCATGGTATGAAGTAATACAAAATGAAGGCAGTACGGTGCAGAGAGGATTGATTGCTTTTGGAACTTCAGGTAGTATATGGCAAACTAGAAATGAGTTAACTACTGATAGCGGTGGTTCTTGGGTTAGTCAGGGTTATTATGACGAAGCTGCTTTAGCTGTTGCTAATGGTAGTGGTGGTATAAGTCAGAAGACTGGTGGTAATACTGGTTTAAAGTATACTCTTACTAATGGAAGTCCTTGGTTTGATGCTGCTGTTGATGCTGGTAGTTATGGTACTGCTGGTGTTAGAGATATGGCTCTTAATGGTAGTGTGGGTATTATGACTGGTAATGCTAATGGAGGTCCTGGTTTTGGATGGTACTCTCATGATACTGGTAGTACTTGGGCTCAAATTAGCGGTCCTGGTGTAATAACTCATGGGGTTACTATGTCTAGTTCGTCTGTTGGTTACTTGTGTGATAATAGTCAGAATATTTGGAAAACTACTGATGGTGGTGTTAACTGGACTGATACTGCTGATAATCTTAGTGTTAATATGGCTAAGGCTGTTTCTAGTGGTACTGATGTTGTTTACTGGACTGATGGTGATAGTATGGTTTTGCAAGAGTATGTTAATAGTACTAATACTGTTAATACAATTGCTACTGTTGGTGGAGCTAGTTCGTTGACTAATCCTGTTATTGCTACTAATGGTAATGTGTATGCTGTTAGTACTGGTACTGATAGTCAAGTTACTTTGTTAAAGTATGATGGTTCTAAAGTTTTCACTAAGATAGTTACTGTTAAGAGTCCTAGTTTTGTTAGTGATAATACTTTTGTTAATAACTTAATACATCATGATAATGTTTTGTATTTGAATCTTTCTGGTTTCATTGTTAAGATTGAGTTAGGAGATAAGTGATGTATAATAGTTTTAGGGATTTTGTTAAGAAACTTTTTGGTTTTAGTGATTGTTCTAGTCATGACTCTGAAATAAGTAGTTTGAAGATTAGGGTTAGAGATCTTAATAAGTCTTTGAAGTCTAGTGTTAGTGATTATGTTTCTTTAGAGAAAGAGCTTGTTAAGGCTACTGAAGAGGTTAAGTTGGTTAATAAGGATCTTAGTGATTATAGAGTTAGTTCTACTATGGAGGATTACTGGAATACTAAATACCCTAGAGCTATTGTAGAGTTTAAAGGAAGGAGTCTTCCTTTCAGTAAGGTTCTTATAGGAAGTCCAGTTACAGTATTTCTCACTCCTACTGATCCTTTCATAAGATTAGATCTTGAGAAGTGGAAATTATTAGATACTATCGAGGATGCTGAGACTCTAATTCCTAAGATTTACAAGAAAATATTCAAGTTATATTACAAGTACACTAGTGATGAGGCTGTTTGGAGAGCTCCTGAAGTATTCGAGTTCCCATTCGAGATGAGAGCAAGAGATTTTCGTAAAGGATTTGATTGTGATTCGTGGTCTCATTTTCAAGTTAGTTATTACTTGGCTGCTGGTGTTCCTAGTTGGAGAGTTAGAGTAGTTTGTGGTCATACTAGTGGCGGTTTTGGTCACAGTACAGTTTATGTTTATTCTTTAAAAACTCATAAATGGCACCACATTAATTCTACTTATGGTCCTCACAATCATACTTATGTTCGTAGGTTCCCTACTCATGAAAGCGCTAGAAATGGTGGTGACGCTAGCGGTTGTGGTATAACTAAAGTGTGGTTCTCTTTTAATGATAAGAGTGCTTTTTATGATTTTGATAGCAGTACTAGTCCTGAAGTGATTAAAGCTGTTAAGAAATTTAGTATAGTGAGGGTTGACGGATGAAAATTACAATGAATGTTTTAAATGAGAAGCTTGATAATCAAGGTATTAGACTTGATGAAATTAGGGATTCTCTTAAAGAGTTGAATGGTCAGGTTCGTGAGAATACGAAGTACCGTTTTAAGACTGGTAGTGTTAGTGACGATCTAGCAGTGCTGAAATCTCGTGTTGGAGAGCACGATAAATTACTTAGTAACCAGTCTGTCACTAATAGGTTGGCTCAATGGATTGCTGCTATTGTTGTTGGTGGTTCTTTGACTTATGTGATGACAGGTGTTTTTGGAGGTTAGAAGTTATGGTTGAATTATTTACGGTACTTGGTGCTGGTGTTATGGGTGTTGTTGGTGGAGTTGCTTATGCTTACTCTATGTGGATTAAGACTCATGCTAAGGAGAGTTTTTGTTTTAAGAAGGCTGCTCCTGTTATGATTCTTGGTGGTGTTCTTGGTGCTGTTAGTACTTTTACTGGTCAGTCTATTGGTTCTTTGGAGTCTACTAGTTTTGCTGTTCTTGGTGCTGCTGTTATTGAGAATGGTTGGAAGTATCTTGTTAGGCATACTAAGCTTAAGGATTATCTTCCTGCTGATAAGTAATAATATTAGTGTTGTTCGTCACTATTATTTAGTAGTGGCGACACCCTTTTATACTTAGTGATTATATAATCAGAGTATGGAAGAGGGATTAACAAAAACAAACATAGCAAAAAGCGCAAAAAGCCACAAACTAAGAAAACTAACTTCTAACAATAGAACAGGAGACTCCTACGGTATAACAATACCTAAGCATATTAGTAAAGAGTTCATAGGAGTGTATTTCACTCCACACAAAGCAAACAACGCCATTATCTTGATGAGCGGAGCAAAACCATGAATCAAGAAGAATTAAACAAAGATCTTCATAAATTAAACCAATTATTACAACATATTTCAAAAGAAAGTGGTATGACAATATCACTAATATATACTTCTGACAAATTCCAAACCCAATTATATAACATGTATAACGAAGTTGGTGAAACGTCAACCAATCAATTATACAACCATTTCTTATACTTGGATTGTATAGTCAACAATCTCAAAAAAGGGTTATATCCTAATCTGACGAAACAAATTAAACAGTTTTTTTCACAAGTTAAATTTCACCGCCCAGAGGGGGAAGAGGAAAAACAATGAATAAGAAACCAGTACTCATGTGGTTAAGCGACAGTCCTATGACTACAACTGGATACTCGAACATGAGCGTCAAAATACTAAACGGACTCTCTGACGAGTACGAAATACACTACAACGCACACAACTACGTAGGGCAACCAATACCACCAGGACTAAAACTAGCAGACGGAACAACACTCAATTTTTGGATTCACGGTAACGGCAGAGCACCTTACTGCTCAGACTTACTACTACCAAGAATAAAGAAATTACAACCAG
>Ga0233414_10000219_pt1 | contig 24292 bp, 24 predicted proteins | sample Na_anoxic_10_MG_FD_189020 | JGI IMG/M metagenome (GOLD analysis project Ga0233414, IMG submission 189020) | Seawater microbial communities from Saanich Inlet, British Columbia, Canada - Na_anoxic_10_MG | ecosystem: Environmental > Aquatic > Marine > Inlet | place: Canada: British Columbia... | reverse complement strand
GCTTCTTGCATTTGTTCAGGTGTAGCTTCGAAATCATTTACTGAAAAATACACTCCCCAACCCTCATCGTTAAGCTTGCGGAACTTATCCGCATCAAGCTCGTAAAAGGTTTGAGTGTACTTGTGATTACCTTTATCGTCGATCAAGACGTAAACTGTGGACATAGGGAAGTGAGTTAAAGTTTACCAAGTTTTTTTGCGGTTGATAGCCAAACATCATTACCGCGGTTAATATCGCCTTCACCGTATTTCGCGGCAAAAGCGGATTCAGATAGTTTGTGCCAGTCGCGTTCGACTTCAGTAGCTCCTTGTTGGATTCCATTTCTTTCATCTGCCCAGCGTTTATTATTTTTCTCGAATGTGACTAGGGCGCTCTTCCACGACTTCATCGGGCCGTTTTTAAGCTTCCATCCTCTAGCTTCGTAATAATGCCAAAAATATTCAGCATCAATCGCATATCCTTTTTCGGCGATGTATTCATCAAGCTCTTCGATCGTCGGTTTTTTGAAGTTTTTTCTTTTTTCTATTTTTCTTTTGTTTTTAGTATTGTCTTTAAGTGGTGTCTTTACGCACCTGTCAGTGTAGTCTGGTTGGACTACAACTGTAGTCTGTACAGACTCGCTTTGTAGTCTACTGGGACTACACTTTTTTTGTAGTCTACTGGGACTACAACTTTTCCATTGAGTGTAAACCTTATTAAACTTGATTTTGTAGTCTGTACGAACTACAAGTTTTTTTTCTTCCAACAGGTTAAGTGTTTTATTTACGTTTTGACGTGAGATTCCGGTGTCTTTAACGAGCTGTTTATTTGTGATTTTTGCCGACGGTTTGTTAAATCCGTACGTCCGATAAATCACCGCCATTAAAACCCGGCGCTCATAATCGCTTAACTTAAATTTCATCAACGCAATCCAAATTGGATTAGCAATTCGAATATGACCATTTTCTACTTGTGGACTAGGGTCTTTCATAGGAGGAGAATTTACACAAAAAACCGCCCCCCACGGAATCCCCAAAAAGTCTTGCGAACAATAAGAGCGTGAGAAGCGGTTGCCTATGTAAATTGGAAGGGGACATAAAAAGTTGTTCGCAAGTAATTGACTGCCAACCATACTACAGCAACATCCCGAAAAAGTCAAGTAAGGCTACGCAAAAAGGAGGCCGAAGCCCCCTTGTCACGTTTTATAATCCCGCTTTCGCGGCACGCCTTTTATTGACGTGTAACTATACGGAGGGAATGTATCATGTTTTACCTGTAAAGTCAAGTATATGCCGAAAACGCAGACACCTCCCTGAGTCTGGTTCCGGCGGGTTTTCACTTCACTCTATTTAAAGCGTAGCAAGCAAAAGCGGGAGTTGTCTAGTCGGGACCGGACAATCCACGCTTGCCAATGGTAAGTGGTTGTGTTGCGCCTTACGCAAACAACCTGGTAGCGGCATTATACATATATAGGGAAAAAAGTCACCCCTAGATTCCCCTATGTTTCAAAAGTTGCTCTTGACTAGCGCTCATCGAGAGTGTATTATAGGTTCATGGACGAAAAAAAGTTAAAACAACTTGCCACTGAAATAATCCACATGTGCGAGTCGGCGGAAGTGTCCTTCGCTGGAGTACTCACTTACATGTATAACGATAATTCCGATGACAAGGAAACTATAAAATCTTCCTTAGTAGAAACAATGATGGGTGTCGACCCATACGCCGTACATAACACACTCAACGAAATCTGTAAGATTGAAATGGAGCTTGTGAATACGTTGCGTAAACACCCAGAGTTAATCCCGATCGCTGCAATCGACGGTGGCGGGTTGAAACCCCTCCCAGACGAGTCTACTTCCTAACTCACACACACTTATGCGCACTAAAGAACTCACACCCCTTAATCAGTGGCGCAAGGAGAACAATGTTTCCATTGAGTCCCTTGCCCAGTCAGTAGGGCTTTCTTATAGCCACATGCGCCGGATACTTAAAAACACCCCGAAAGACATCATGCTATCAACTGCGGTTGATCTAGCAAAAATTTCCGGACTTGATGTCGATGATCTAGTTACTAAATAATTTTTTTATTCTTTTAACCTCCCTTAAAATGAAAAAATTAGCACTCTCTTGCGGCGCGATTTTCTTCGCTGCCATCGGTGTCCTAATGGTCGTTTCGATCATTTCACAAGCAGTCGCGGCTAGTAGCGACGATAAGGTACTTGCTTCACTCGAGGAAAGTTACCAAGCATCAGCTAATAACGCGAATTTAGCTCATGAAAACACTATCGCGGCCCAAAACCTAGAACGCGAACTAAAAGCTCACGCTTGCCTAGACTGGAAAGCTACAGCTTATTACAAGCTCGCCAATAACATCCCAATGGTAAACCAAATGACTCTTGCAGAGATTGATGCCGTTGATTGTAACGCCGTGGGTTTATAGCCGAACCAATGGAGGAAGCTCCAGCACGTTCTGAAACTGATTGGTACGATCCTTATAAATTAGCTCAAGCAATCGCCAGCCACGAAACCGGATGGTTCACAACCGGAGTGGGTGTTACGCATAATAATGGATGCGGCATCCGAAGAAACGGTGACTGGATGAGATACGAAAGTAAAGAAGCCTCCCTGGAGGATTGCGTATCGGTGGTTGAAAAATATCGACCATGGACAATATCCCAAATTGCCCAGCGGTGGACCACCACGGAACGCGAGTTTTGGATAAACAATGTCACTTATTTCTATAACCTTAATAACTAATGTCTGATTTTACTGAAGACCTTTTGTATGGAGTGTGGTCAGTAGCTATCATGATTCTCGTTTCAATGTACGGCTTTATATTCGCTTACGATATAGAACTTGCTGGCCCGACCATAGGGAATGTAGCCGGACTTATTACGGGCATGGCCGCAATGGTGGGTGTTGGAGGGTTGCTCATAAAGTGTTCCATCGAAATGAAAAACTAACCTGTAACTTGCTCTTGATTAGCGCTCATTCATGTGCTATAATGGGGTTACTTTATTTCTTTAACCATAACAAATATGGAAGTACAAGAAGGCTTACAAGAAGTCACTCTCACGCTCATCTCCCACAAGAAACGGACTTACGAAAAAGACGGAGAAGAGCAAACGGTCGTCAACTGTTCTATCAAAACCGAAGAATACGGTGATGAGGTATGGATTGGTGGATGGGAAAGTGACACTACCTACGGATGGCGCGTAGGACAAATGGTTGAGTTAGAACTTGAGATTAAGGGCGATTTCGTCAACTTCAAAGCCCCAAATCAAGAAAAGAAGCTCAAGGAGGAACTTGATGCTAAAGACGAGTACATTAAGAAACTACAAGCTCAAGCGGCGGAAGCTGGTGTTGAGCCGTTACCATTCTAACCAGTTAAAACATGACAAATACTTCACTCTACGGAAAACTCTTTAAGGCCCAGAAACAGATTAAAGCTATCAGTAAAGATTCGACTAATCCGTTTTTTAAGAGCAAGTATTTCGATATTAACAAGTTAGTTGAGGAGATTAAGCCGATCTTGGATGAGGTTGGCTTACTCATCCTTCAACCACTTACTAATATGGAAGACGGCTCCCTGGCCATTTCTACGATCATTATTGACCCGGAAACTGGCGAGGAGATTTTCTCTAAAGTCCCTGTCCCACAGAATGATAACCCTCAAAAAATGGGGAGTATCATTACCTACTACCGCCGGTACTGCTTGCAATCATTACTATTCCTACAAGCGGAAGACGATGACGCTAATTTGGCGGCTAGTAAGGCTAGTCCCCCACCAAAGGTGACTAAAAAACCTAACCCAAAACCAGTTACAAACAAAGCACCTAAACCTCCAGAAGCTATGCTAATTGACATCACCGCTCTTATGAAAGAGCTAGGTAAAGATGAGGCTAAAATGCTCGAATGGGCTGGTATCAAAAAGCTTGAGGATATTTCTTACGAGAAAGCTCTTAAGCTGACAAATTCACTTAAAGATGAAAAGCGTAAAGCTACGGCTAGCGCTAAATAATCTCCTAGGGGGTAAGCTACCCTTGCCCCCATCACTTACTCTTAACTTCACTCACTATGAAGACTCGCGTTCACAGATCACCCAAGCAGTACAAAGATTTAATCCTGGGAGCATTAAAAGAAGCCCCCCACGGACTATCAACGGCGGAGCTAGCAGAAGCTACTGGGATTATATATAACACCCTGGTTGGCTCTATGCACAGGAAAACACACGCCGTTAAACGCTTAATAAATATGGGTTTTATTGAAGTAGCTAAAGGTCCTTACGGAGCTTTTATTTGGTCCCTAAAAAAACCCGAACAACAAACCATTGAAAGTGTTACTTATTATGAAGGGGGAGAAATTGACCAACTTGAGGCAGAAGTTATATCTTCTGTAAAAGCCCTAGCTCGCGCCATGGCTCGTGACACCCGGGACGAAGAGTTATTCCAAATTCGAGAAGAAATGGACGCTCTGAAAAAAAGGCTTAAAGAATCAGAGCAAAAGGTTGTTCAAGCCAAAAACCTAGCCGAACATCGCGAGCAAGAATTAAAGTCCAAAAAAAGAATTTTCGGATTCTAGTCAACCATTTAAACAACCTCCCATGACCCTTAAAAATACTTGGTATCATTTGGGCTTCAAGGAGTCCGCCTATCGACACTTACGAGAAGAAAATTATTCCCAGTCGAGGCCACTCCCACCGTTTAAAAGATGCAAGCACTGTAATCACACGGTGTTTCCGATGACAATGGATAGCCGGAGAGAAAAAATCTCCCCCCACTGGTTTCAGCCCGACTTATGTAGCCTATGCTTAAATGAATAGACCTAAAATATCTCGAGAGGAAAACGCTTGCCCCAAGAAAAAGGAGTGCGACTACGCTGGTTGCACTCTGGGGGAAGTGGTCAACGGCAGGAAAATATACGAGTGTTGCGCCTTGTATCATCAATTATTAACCAAGGAAAAAGATGAGAGTGTCCAATAAAATCATTTACGGAGCCAAAAAAACTAACCGCAAGCAAATAATTCTTCCGGAACCGTCACGATATAGATGGCATGATTTATTGTTTGACGTGTTTTCTGTGGCCGCAATGATTATCTTGGGAACTTTATGGATTCTAACTATGACTTTCATCTTTACGCAATAACCCTTAAACCTAGAAACTTGAAAAAACGGCAGTAATATGGTATACTGTACCAAATAGATGTCAGAGTCTTTAACCCATTCTCCAATGAGTGAAGTACTACGGACAGATGATTGGCGTGATTACGTTGAGCAGGACCATAATTACGATATCAACAAGGTGCAGCTAATGATTGATAGTAATGCTACTGAACCTGTTGTTGAGGGCGATAGGGAAAGTTTTTTCGTTATGCAGGATGGAGTATTCATAGTTGGTGACGACAACAAATTCCACCGCCTACCGATAAACGTAAGGACTGAACAAGTCAAAGTAGGCATGCTAACGAGAGCGCTTATATCTGAACTACCTGCGGCCTAATGGATAACAGTAATCACCCCACAGGATATACCTACGATTTAAGCCTGGTGCCTGAATATGCAGGTTATGAATGGTTGCCCGAACCAGATGAAAACGGGAGAACAATCTATAAACCACATAAAATGGAAACAAAAGCCCCAGAGGCAATGGAGATGAGAAGACTCAACCATCAGGTAGACACACTGCTTGAAATGGCTAAGCACAAGATATTTAAAGACGACCTAGAAGAGAACCTATCCATTCACCGACGCATAGGGGCCGCACTGTTTAAATGGCGGTCAGAAGCATTAGTCAGGATTCACCCACAAGAAGTAGAAGCCCTAACAATTTACCAGTTTCAATTATTAACACTGATGGACCAGCAACGAGAGGACAGGGCTATGAAAGCTATTCAAGACGGGTTCCAGGTAGAAGTAGTCGAAGAAACAAGAGCCAGCATCGGACTTCCCCCAATTAGTCATGAAGGATTTAAAAAGTAACCACTAAAATATGTGTGACTGCGAAATAACCGGATGGATAACGACCATCATGATAGTATCGGCATTCTTCGCTGGATACCTAATCCATAAATTCGACCGATAATTTAACCCCCTCCTATGCTAGAAAAAGACGTGCAAAAAGCGATCATGGAATACCTAGAGCTTTCTGGAATATTCTGTTGGCGCAATAACACCGGAGCCACCAAATACGAAGGCAAGGACGGTAAGTCCCGGTGGGTAAACTACGGCAAGGCTGGTTCTAGTGATATTTTAGGCGTTGTAAGGCCGTCTGGCAGATTATTGACTATAGAGGTTAAATCACCCACAGGACGCGTGTCAGCGAAGCAGCAGGAGTTTTTAGAGGAAATAGACCGTAATGGTGGCATTGCTATCATTGCTCGTAGCGTTGAGGACGTTGAAACGGCGTTAAAGCTCGAAAACGTCCCGCTACAACAGACTTTGGTATAGCTTTCATTTTTGAAAGATTTTTGTTTTTGCCTGAAAGCCCAGGATTTATTTCCAGGGCTTTTGAGGCGTGAGTTTTAGAATAATGACGGAGCTTTAAAACTTTTCGTCGGTAGGTTCTTCAGCATATCGCCTGGCGGGATCGTCCGGTTCTCGAAAGACTTTAATATGTTTTCAAAGGCATCACCAGCTTCTGCTTTTCCTTTAAGAAAATCTTTCATCATACTGCTTGCTTGACCAGACCCAGGAACACCTATCCCCATTAAAAACGATGAAACCATGTTTAGGAATCCATTTTGTCGTGTTTCTGATGTTTTACCGTCAATCCAAGAACCAGCCCCAGCCAATCCCTTGTTAAGTAAATCTAAAGTTGGGAAAGATAAATCCATAGGGTATCCCATAATCTTAGACATAACGGCCTCTCCCAACCATGGAAGCTCTCCTAGTGGTCCGAATATAAAGATTGTGAATAGTTTCTTTTTATCATATTTCCCTTTACGATCATCACCAGAAGCTCCCATCAATAATGCTTGCGCGTAGAAATACCAATTTCTTATAAGATGCTCACTAACGATATTCATCGCCATCATTTCGAGACTAACTAATGCCCGGACTTTTTGAGATAGATTACCCTTAATCAATCCCTGAGTAATAATGGTTTTAGATATAACGTCCCAACGACTTAATTGGAAAGTCTTAAGTTGGAACATTAACCGGCTTAAACTTGATTCGGAAAATGCTACTGGCCGGATCGCATAATTAGAAGAACCGGACACAAGCTCCATAATGTAGTTAGCTTCTTTTTGAGCGTTTTCAGCATCAAGTCCGTATTTCATTAAGCTTTTCTTAATTGAAGTTACTACCGCAGCAGCAGTTTTAATATCAGCCCATTGCATCGGCTGCATACCAATATTTCCTAACGCTCGTTTTATTCTTGAGAACTTTCCAATCTTTTTGCCTGTTGGATCGCCAAGGTATCGTTCGTTGTACAATTCTTCAATAGCGAAGTCACCACCTTTACGAAGGGCAAGAGCTTCTGATGAGTTTTTGGCTTTTTCAGTGTACTTACCTATAAATGGTAGCTCTGTCCAAGAGTGACTAAATTCAGCCATGATCCTTGTAGCCTCACCTGGGCCGTAAGTTGTCATAACATAAGCAGACGCATCAATTATAGCAGTCGGCTGCACTAACACAGTTGAACCCTTAAAAGACATAAACCCAATGGAAGAGCTATTTCTTAACCATTCTAAAGCTGCATTATATTTTTCCGGAGCGCCGCGGCGAGCAATGGTGGCTATGTATTTTTGGAGCCATTCTTTAGTCGTATCATCAATCCGACTTTGATACTCATTACTACTAACGATTTTATTAAACTGTTCTAATTTAGGACTAATAAATATGTAGGCGTTACGTTCAGCCAATCCCTCCATTGCGATAGCTATAATATCGGTCCGTGGCATCAATTTAACATTTGGTAGACGTTCATTAGCGCTATGTGGATTGATTTTATTTACTTCCAAATAAGACTGTTGAGCTAATTCTATTGAAGTGAGTGCTTCTTTTTGATCTACATATTTATTCGGCATAATATAATCCTCTAATTTTGGGAATGGCTTATTCGTTAGAGCCTCAAAAACTTCCCCATACTCATCAGCTCTGGCTTCATAAATTTCTTTAATTTTTGCGATTAGCTGCTTTTGATCTTCCTGGAGTGGCGGCAAATTGCCGTCCGGATGATACTTATTCATTAAATTCTCATATTGCGTAGTATTTGTTGATTGAGCTGCATGAATCCAAATTGCAGTATCAATGATTTTAGCCTGTGACCATTTCTTGAATTTAATCTTATGAGCTAATTCAAGTATCGCCTCCTGATCCATTTTAGTCTGGTATTGAGCGTCAGTTACAGCCCAGTAAAGCTCCTTCCCATGTTGAACGTGGGGGCCCTTATAATTCTGGTAGCCATCAAGCTTGTTGAACACATCGGCGGTTTTAGTGAACGCAGCCCCATTTAGAGGATTCCATAAGCTTATAATTCTTCCTAAAGAATCTTTCGCTTCACTTCTAAATCTTTTTCTACTTAATGGTTGAACTGTAACCGCTAGTCTTTCTATTTCGCGTTGTAGGTCAGTTTCGCCATTAAACTTCTTAAGCTCATACATCATTTTCCCACGCTCCATAATATCTGAAATGGTTTCTAGTAGGTTAGATAATTGATCTTGGTTCATACTAGCAAGAGGCGTTTTATCTAGGCGCTCAAGTTTGCGTAATAGCTTTGGATTTATCTTTTTACCAGTTCCAACTTCAACTTCTTTTGCGACTTGTTGAGTATAATTTTTTAATTTCTGTAAGGAATTAAGAGTCGCTTGTGTTGGATTTTTAAGATCAAAACCTTTAACAACGTCATTTATTATTTTCTGCTCTTCGACGTTAATTGAAGATCCTGTACGTTGACGTTTCTTCGATTCTTTGAGTTGCTTCTTGATCTTGGCTATTGTTTGCTTCTTTTTTACCACTTGGAGTTTTCCCATGATCTTATCAGCAACGATTTCTACTGATTTAGGGCTGCTAACACTATTGATCCGGCGCATAAACCCTGCTTGTTCAGCTTTCGGGAGTCTCTTGGAAAGATCCAATAACGGCTTCCTCAACATGGCTAACTCTTTTTTGGTAGCCACGCTACCTTGACGATAACCACGAGCGTAATTTTTAATCCTATCTTTAAGAGCAGTCTTTTCAGATATTGTTATCTTACCTGTAATACCAGAAGATTCTTGGATAGCTTTCAACCCCTGTTGAGCTACTGTTCTTTTGACATATTTACCACGGAGTTCAGTTTGTGTTTCTGGATCAAGAGCGAAGGTATCTAACATTGGGTCTGTTGCGACAGGATTCTGGAATAGCCCCAACGCATCCATAAAAATACCATCAGCGTCGTAATCGTTTCCAACTGCCTCTTGAGCAGCTTTTTCAAAATCCTGGAATTCATCCAAGAAAGCTTTTGCAGTTTTTGTATCTGATTCTTCAGCTCGTTTTAAGGCGCTAACAAGATCATCACTACCAACAAATTTAGCGAATCGTTTATTCAATCTAGCAGAAGATTCTTTAACGAAGTCACTATAAGGATCGGACACTTGCGTCATGGTAGCTTCCATCGCAAACGCTTCAGCTTGTTTCTTCTCAAAAGCTTCCTTCGCAGTATTATTAAGTTCTTGGCCTTCTGGTGATATAATTTCTGACAGAGATTCATCGCCTGTTAGCATTTTCTTAATTAAAATATTTGGGTCTGATTCTTCAAATTTCTCTTTAAAAGATTCCATTGATCCGCCTTCTACAATAATATAAGATCCATCATCTTTTTTCATGTAGCTTTCTATTATAGTTTCGCCACCGGATTTAGGTGTTACGAAATCCATTCTATAAATACTACCGGAAGATTTTTCTCTTACATAATAAGAATATTTAGTAGTAAGTTTAGATTCACTTTTAACTGGGTATATATTATCTTCTGCGGCTTGTTTTTTGTTAAGAGCTTCTAAAGAGCGCGCTCTCATTTCTTCTTCTACTTGGCGCATTATCGCTGGCTCTCCACCAGTCTTCTTATCAACTGCTTCCTGGAATAGATTCTCATCTTTAGATTTGTCTTGATTATAAGGTTTACTGTTACTTTTAACCTGTTGGCCGACTTTTTGGACAGTCTTAATTATTTCATTAACAGCAACGGCAGCTTCTTCTTCTGAAACTTCCGCAATTTTAGCTACCTCTTTTGTGGTACTGGCTTTCCATTTATTGATCTGGGTCATTAGTCCCTTGCCACTCTTAATCCCGAATGGCATTAAAGCTCCAAGCGGGAATGATACAAGCATCGAATCAACAAGACCTTCTGTTATCTCTCTGGACTCGTCATAACCATATTTAGCGATCATATTTTGTGTCCATTGTTGAGCTACCTCTGTCGTTCCCTCTCCCAATCCAGAAAGTAACATGCCCGGGATAAGCTTCTTACCAGCTCCAGCAAACCAAGCCTCAATACCAACCATTTCAAGAGCTGTTACTGCGGCCCACGATCCGGTGGTTAATCCAAGAGCTTCATCCCTTGTTTTCCCGTTATCAAGAGCATCCTGATAAACGCTACTTGTTTCTAACATGGACAGCGTACCAGCAGCAAGCATTGGGTTTCTAGTTACTACAGCGATCCCTAGAGCGGTGAGAACAGAAGCTCCACCTTGTACTAATTGAGTTAAATAAGCAGATGCCGGGGTCGTAACGTAAGGAGCTAATACTTCAGATTGTTCATCCCTAAAAGTATCTGCCATTTCTGCGGTTAATATTGATGTTTCATCTCTAAATTCTGCTAACCACCGGTTATCTTCTTCTCGAACCGATGGGTCACGAAGAGCAGCTATATTTTCTGCCCCTTCAAATACCTGGTTTTGAAGTAACATTGTTATTACTTCCATGCCAGATACTTTTATACCTTTAACCCAACCCGTTGCTTGAGCTTGCCAATAAGTTTTATCTGTAACTTTTTCTGTTATTGCATACGCTTGGCCTAAAACCTCTTTAGCCTTGTTCGATAACATACTTGCCACGGCCTCGGCATCATCTAATCCTCCTAATTCACCGAACGCTGGCATTTGAGCAGTAGCTCCAGTTTGCCTTTGATTCCAAGTTCCTCCACTTCTTTCCGCATATTTAGTATCCGGCTCGATTGTAAGTTTTTCTTCCTCTTCATCATCACGAACAACAGCCGCCTGAATAGGTGATTGAAATTCTTGAGTAGTTCTTGTACCAGTAGAAACGGATGCTGGCGTACTAGCCACTGGGGTTACAGTCACTCCCGTTTTTTCATTAAATCCAGCTTCCGGCAACTGGACACCAGCTTGGGCTACTTCCACTTCTTCTTCATCTTCGTCAGATGAAAACCAGCCGGATATTGTGTTAAAGAGTCCCATAATTAGTTATTTATTAAGAATTAAATCCATCCAAGGAGTGTGTCGTCGATCCATTTAGTGAAACCAGTGTCTTCTAACTGTGGCATACCAGTTTCAGGATTTGTTTCATACCCTTCCCTCATTGATCCATCTGAATTATAGAAGTTAGACAAGAATTCAAATTCAATATTCTCTTGGAATATATCAAGAGCGCTATCGCCGGATCCGCCACTTGGAGCAGAGTAATTTAAGCCAAGATCAGTTTGGTAAACCACTTCACCAGTGGTTCGATCAATACCGTAAATAATACTATGGTTATTAGCGTCAGTAGTTGTGACGACGTTAATGTTATCATTACTAGCCATCCCTTCGTAAGTTACACCACCAATGGAAACATAACGTCCTGCTGGCATGTCCCGGATCACGCTTAATACATTTAGCTCATTTTGAAGAGTAGTAGCTTCTTGCGTATCAAGATAATTAAGCATATCCCACATTCGATCATACTGTTGAGCTTCTGCGTTTTGAGCAGTAGTCGCGTCGTACATGTAATACTGCATCATGTTCGCAATATTAGTCTGTTCAGATTCAAGGGCGCTAATTAAGATAGCTTCTTGGCGTTGTAAGTATAATTTCTGCGGGTATAAATCTTCTAATCGCTCCATGACTTTTGCCTGGATATAACTTTCAGAAGCTTCCCCAGAAACCTCGGCTCGAATATCAGAAGCAAGTTCCAATTCCATCTGTTCCATTTCAGCTAATTGAGTTTGAACATCAATCAGGTCATTCTGATAATTAGTAATATTTTCAGAATCCAACATGCTTTGGTACATTTCCATGGATGATCCAATTTCCACTGTTGAACCATCAGTCCCAGTAATCGTACTAGAATCATAAAAATCATATCCAAAAGCACTACTTGTTAGGTAAGACTCTAAAAGCTCTCTTAATGTCATTTCTTGCGCCTCATCAGATAAGGACTCATCATAAGCCTCATAAGCAGCACTTGTTAATGTACTAGCGGTTTCAGCCGCAGCGTTTGCAATATCAATCTCTGAAATCTCTGGAGTTTCATCACCAGTAACACCTAAATCAGTCCCGGTGTTAGGGATGTTTAAACTTGCTCCGGCGTAAATAAGGTTAGGATTCGTAATCTGTGGGTTCAGATCAAGAATAGCAGAAACGGTTGTTCCATATCTTTCAGCAATTCTTGTAAGATTATCACCGGAAACAATAGTGTATTCAATGTAAGTAGCTTCTCCAGTTGTTGAGTCAATTCCACGCTGGTCGTTATAAGCAGTCACCATCGCCCAAGCAGCTTCGCGGATAGATTGATCTTGCGACATCCATGTAGCGTCGTTTGTTAAATCGGTTTTGCCACCATCAGCGATTGCATACGCATATAAATCAGCAGCGGTTAAAATCTCTCCTTCTGCGGCCCTTTCTTCTGTGGTGGCTGTTGTGGTCGTTTCTACGGCTTGCGCGGCGGACAGGGCATCCTGGACGCTAATTTCGTTGCCTGATGAGTCGACTGGCATATAAACATCACCTATAAGTGCGCTTCCAGCACTAATTTCACTTACTGCTCCGGTTTCTATGTTTTGCACACTAATCAAAGTTGCTTCGCTTGTTGGTACTTCAGTCGCGGTTTCGGTATCAGTGGTTGCGGCTGGTTGCGCAGCAGTTGCCTCATCAACAGCTTGTGCCGAAGTTACTGGCGCTGCAAAATCTCCAGTACTTACGCCAGAGGCAGCTTCTTCAATGGCAGCTCCTTGAGAATCGGCACTTGAAATAACTGTGCCTTGAGCTGATTCATATCCGAATGTAGTGCCATATAAATCTTGAGCTGTAGCCAAGAAGCTATCATAAGCATCAAAATCTGATTGCTCATAAAAATCACCAGCGGTTCCTAAGACTGCGTTATATTGCGCCAATGAATCCTCAACAGCTTGTTGATTTTCTGTGGCATCACCGCCTCCTTGGACACGACCAAGAGCGCGTGTGATATCTGAATATGCGTCGTTTAATATTGACGCGTTAGAAGCGACACCTCTTGCGGCCTGGGACATATTATGACTACCGAAAGCCCCTCCGATAGCAGCGTAATATGCGTCTATTGCTTCTGCGCTGGTTGTGTCTACGTTTAGACCCATGATTAGTTTGGTTACAATGTTATTATAAAATGTTTTATATCAGTTGAGAAGAGGGGATTACAATTACGTCGCCACCAGCGCCTCCTCCGCCGCCGCCACCGCCTTCTGCGTTGTCAAAAGTGTCAGTTACTCCACGAGTCCCACCACCTCCTCCGTTGCCGCCATAGTCACTGTCATCTCCATCTTCGCCGTCGGCCGAGGACGCGTTAAGCCCTGTCCCACCATCGCCTCCTTGATATCTATTATTACCCCCAGAACCACCACCGCCTCCACAATCTGGCCCCCAAATCCCACTCTGTCCATCTCCTCCATCTCCTCCATCTCCTCCATCTGCGGTGTATGTTGCGGTGTCTGTCCCTGCATCACTATAAATTACATAAATTGAACCAGCAGCTCCTCCTCCACCTCCGCCACCACCTTGCACCTGGCTGGTCCCTGTTTGACCATTGCTACCATTATCACCAGAAACGTCAATAGAACCAGTAGCGGTATAAGTCCCACCACAGACAATCATCAAGCCACCACCTCCAGACCCTCCAGCGCCACCGTGGTTATCATGATATACACCGTCTATACCTCCTTGCCCGCCGCCGCCTCCACCGGTCCCAGCGTAAAAGTTAATTGAACCTATTTGGTGGATAGTAAATTTATTTTCAACATCGTAAGCGGGAGTTACAACAGTCGCTTGCGGAGAGGCTCCAGACCCTCCAGCATAACCACCTCTCCCCTCTTTAAGATAGAATACAGTCGAGATTCCTTCTGAACCATCATCTCCTGGGTCAGTATCCCCAGCGTTACCGCCATTACCACCATCTGCTCCCATACCAGTTGCGTCAATCGTTCCTGTTATGGTTACATTACCGACTGATTTCAAGACTATCATTGTCCCATTAGTCCCTGGATTGCTAAATGCTAGAGTTGCTCCGCTGGCAATGTTTATTGAAGTATATTCTTTTTGGACAACATCAGCTCCAGCACAGTTAATCGTGGTGGTCCCAGAAGTTACATTTAATGCTCCGTCTGAACCGTCACCAGTATTTAATATATCTCCGCCGACTTTTAACTTAGAACCATCCCATGTTAGTTTCGCTCCATCTGAATCTCCAATAGATAGTTTAGGTGTCCCAGAGTCATCGCCAATCCAAAAGCCCTCACCTGTATCAAAGTCAGTTTGGCCTTGGCGCACATAACCTCCTGTCCCGACGGTTATCGTTCCTAGGGTCGCGCTAATTGCAGATAAATTAGTAGTTGATATTTGGTCTGGGCCGATCACTGTAACAGTGTTTCCTCCAGGGTTAAGCATTAAAGCATTAACCTCTGATTGCGTAACTTGGTAATTATAAACTCTAGCTTCATCAATATAACCTTGGAAGTATTCCATAGGGACAGGGCTTCCACCAAAAGCAAGAGTATTAACTGACCCCCCAGCAGTAGGAGCGGTCCCACGAGAATAAGCGGTTCCATTTATATAACATAAAATATCAGTAGCAGTGTAAATAACTACTACATGTTGCCATTCATTTAATGTAGCGGCTGCTGGCTCCCAAACTCCCGACCCCGTAAGAACGCCAAAATTATTATTAGTTTCAATCGCTAAACATCTATCGTACCCACCATCATCACCTGACCAAACCTGCTGCCTAGAGCCATGGCTGAACCTAGTGGGTTTTACCCAGCAGCTAATCGAAATAACAGGAATAGCAGTAGGGTCAATGTCTAACGCCGTAGTAACCAAATCATTTGTCCCATCAAAATAAAGACAAGTCCCGGAAGGTCCTGCTGCATAAATAGCTCCAGAGATTACTCCATCGTTGGCATTTTGAGTAGAGTCCAAAGCAGCAACTCCTGACCCTTCATCAAATGCCCAGTATCCTTCCAAGGATGAGTCTAGGGGCAGGTTGACCAATGAAGTGACATAAGCTGCAACATTCCCTGCGGGGACAGAATAAAGAGCTTGTACATTAGCTACAGACGGCTCCCCGTCATAAAATCTTACCTCATCAATTAAACCGTCATACGTCTTGTCATCTGCACTTCTATTTCCAATATATAAATCTAAACCGGTATCGTCATCTCTAGTCCCAGACGGAGCAACTAATTCAGTCACCCCTATAGATTCACCATTAACATAAATAACAGGATCATTTGAGATTGAATCACAATCATAATAAATAACTACATGGTTCCATTCGCCGATAGCGATTTCTAAATCTGTCATTTCCCATTGCCCATAACTTGAGCTAAATCTTTGGAAAAAATTCAACTTCAAGAACCCTCCTGCTTCACTCGCTGTAGTTAAACCCCATCCGTTTGACCCCAAATCTTTATCAAAGACCCTAGCAGTAGAACCTTCCCCATCTGAATCTGGACTAATCCAGAAAGAGAGAAAGCCTCCACCATCCCAAACATTCTGAAGAGAAGATTCATCATCGACTTTAACAGAACCACTTGCCCCATCGAACTCTAAACAAGTTCCTGATACACCTGGCTCATAAGTGCCGTTGGTAATGGTTCCATCATTCCCATTCGTAGTAGCATCAAGAGCCGTAGCTCCTTGCTCCTCGTCAAAAGCCCAGTATCCATATAAATCTGAATCGCTAGGCAAGTTAGGCAAAGAACCAACTGCGATTGTCCCGTTAATATTCAATAGCGAACCATCCCAGGTTAGATAATCACCAGTCGAGTCACCTAAAGAGAATTTAGCAGTACCAGAATCTAATCCCATCCAAAAACCTGTTCCAGTATTATAGTCAGTTTGTCCTGCTCTTATTTCAACGTCACCACTTCCAACGGCCGCTAATGAACCAGCACTAATATCCCAATAGTTAGTTGTTCCACCGATCTTACCGGTATTGGCAACGATTACTCCTGATAGATAAACACTATCAGAATATAATCCCCAAACATCAGTAGCACTTAAACCTACATCTGTATCTGTAATACCATAAAGCCATCCGAGGCGGGCTTTTGTGTCGATGCCCGCCCATGGAGTAGCCCCGTTTAAGAAGATATCAATATAAGGCGCATTGCTCATATCTGATGTTAGCAATATGCCACCATCAGTTGAAATACCGTATTTAACTACGGAAGTCCCAGCGTAAAATGTCCCATTCGTTCCTGACTGCTTATCAACTGTATATCTGTAAAAAGTAGTCTGATCGGATACGGCTGTAACTTTTAGCCAGTTATCTAGCCCGGACCCGTCTTTAATTCTTAATATATCATTCACTGCGAATATCTGTGCGTGACCGGAAGGAGGGTCAGTTATATCAATCGTTGAAGTTGTAGGTGTAGTAACTGTTGTTGCATCAGCCTCAAGCGTAGAAGCCGTGTTAATCAGGACCGTCCCACCTGTTGCGTGTATCTCATCTTGCACAAATACTGCCGTTCTAAATTCACCACGAGCTACTATGTTATTAAATTCCGCACTACCATCGTAATCAACGCGCCAACCTTGCGCACCGGATACAAACGTATCAGTGCCAACAGTTTTAGCGCTGCCGTCGATTAAAATATTAGGCGAGCCTGAACCAACATGTATTCTCTCCGTAGCCCCATCTAAAATTAAACCTGCCCCAATCGTAATCTGGTCTGCCGGCCCATCCAAAACGATATTAGCCCCCACTTCAATGGATTGAGTCGCCCCGTCAATCGTAATCGCCGACCCAACTGTTATTTGTGTTGAGGGTCCATCTAATATGATGTTAGACCCAACGGTTACTTGCTCATTAGCTCCATCAAGCACCACGTTAGAGCTGGTTGAGGTGAGCGTGGTAGAGCCAAGTGTCCAACCACCAATCGTACCAGATTCCGCGTATATAACTCCTGATTCAGTGATTCGGAACGGTGCAGAAGCTCTATTTGCATAGGTGTCCCCTGACCAGAAACGTATATCATCCCCACCAGATACATATGATGCCATACCGAAAGAATCGGCTACATCTCGAATGTACGTCGAGCCAATCTCGAAACCCCCTATGAAACCAGACGTGGCGGTAATCGTACCGGTTATCGTGGCTGAAGTAGCTACGAGAGCGCCAGATTCATAGACACGAAAGGCGGCAAGAGTCTTATCAGATGAACCAGCCCAAATGCGGACATCATCCGCAGCGGTTACTTCACCACTTAGCCCTACCTGCTCTGAACCTTCGCCTATCTTTAGATAATCATCACCAATCGTCCAGTTACCAATATCACCTAGTAACGTCGCGGCATCTTCATAAGAGCCACTTGTGCCAGCGGAAGAGGACGAGCTTGAACCACCAACATCAACGTATTCAATGTCTGAATCATCGGACCCACCTGATAATGAGTAATCATCAAATATATCTGTCCAATCAATGTTTTCTAAACTAACCTGTTTTATTTGCGATGCCATTTTTAACTACGTTATAGAGTGTACCAATTTCAAATAATTCGGGAGATGTGGCTTGTGAAGTGCCAGCGGTAAGTGCAATCTTTATTTCCAAAAAGTTGAAACTTCCTTTCCCAGCAGCAGAAAATGACCGTTTTTGGTTTTTAGCTCTATCCGCAACGGTAGCATAATTTAGCGATAGTACAGCACTCCCCCAAGATGTTTGCAGATCAGTCCGCACAAACACCTCTATTTTCTCGTCAGCACTTAATTGCGTCGAAGCCAAGTAAATGCCCTTTAATAGTTTTTCTTCGTAAGCCCTGTCACCAGAGAAAACTCTAGTGATTAAGTATCCGGTAGTCGCGTATTTAGCTGTATTCACAACGTCAATACCATACGCGGCAGCATCAGAATCATACCAAGCTTGATAAATCACCCCTCGTGATTCATGAACACAAGTGACTACATCAGTAGCCTTACCTGGTGAAGTTGGATAATCAAAGTTTAAACACGGGGTATAATCTTTTGTGTGCTGTCCGTAAGTCCAAGTACCACGCGGCATACTATTAGTTCCGGAAGCACAAGTTCCAAACAGAATGTAAGTCCCACTAATATCCATAGAGTTAGCCGCCATAAGCGCATCCTCTGTATCACCAACACCATAGAGCTTCTTTAGGGCGTACGGAGTAGTGTCGACCACCTGATATAAGATCGGTTTCACACCAGCAATTACATAATCATATCCATCCATACTAACGGCGGAATGAATCATCTTACCTTCCCAAATTACGTTCTGATTGTGAGTTTCAGCAGTACCGTCCCATAAGTAAATATGGCCGAAGTCCAAGAACGTACTCTTGCGAGCGTAAAAACGCATGTACCCGTTAGTGTAAGTTAAGCCTCTAATTTCTTCATCGTGGAAAATCTCAATCTTATCACCAGTAAATGAACCAAGGCTATCCAATTCGGCAAGGTAATATCCATCACCGATATAAAGATTATTATAAAGCTCCAACATCGGGTGAGCGTTAGTGTTGCCAACAGTAAATGCGTGAGCATCTTCCGTTACATCACCAGACCAAGAGTCATCAATGTCAGCCACAGCAATCGAATTTAAATGAGTGGCGTTAGCGTAATATAGAACGTCGTTATATTCGTACAGGTTTAAGATCGGAGAGGCTCCGGTGTCGGTATAACACAAAACCCAAGCGCCAGCTCCGGCGGTCTTACGATAGCAATTACCAGCAGCGTCAGCGGCAATAATATCACCTGTAGAAGCTATGGTTGTTATCGCATTTATTTGAGCCACAACTGTTGTGGATGAATCTTTTTCGGCAGCATAGGAAAGCTTTAAAGATGATGGGTTCTTGCGAATTTCTAACGACTCGCCATACTGGAAGCTATTAGAAACGCCAACAACTCGATCATCCGAGATTCCACCACGCCAACCTGTTTGTCGCCATTCGTTCGTCATTATTAAGAAGATTTAAGAGAAGGGTAATAAGCTTTTAGGTAATTGTATACCAAGGAGGCAATCCCAGCTATTTCTAGTACATATTTAATAACATCTTGAGCGTAGGCCATAAGTCCACCGTAATGAACGCCAGCCCATATGCCAGCAAGTACAAGAGAGAGAACCAGAAGAGTAACCCGAGGATTGAATTGCTTTTTCTTCGCATATTGTACGATTAGTGGCATAACAGCTCCCGCGAGCATGGGTACAAATATTTCTAAACTCATGGTAAAAGGGTTAAATTAAATAAACCAAGACTTTATGCGTAACGCTAAAGCTCGGAATTTGGTAGCTTCATTCTCACTTGTCCCGACCCAATTCGCTTCTGGTAGGTGTTTTTTACACCATTGTAATGCGGTTTCTTCTTTCTCCTTGATTTTAATATCAGAAATTAGTTTTAACAGATCAACAAAATGTTCCTGAATCCAAGCCTTATTCTTACCTGATGGGTAGAATCCAAACGGCCGGGACCAGTGATCTTTCATCTTGTAGTATAAATTTTCTCGGAAGCCATCCCAATGAAGGTGCGACCAAGTTGTTCCAGTTTTTCCCATTGTGGCGAATTTCTCACCGGCTTGAAGTATGTCGCCTTTCTTAACTTTTGAACTGCCAAGATGTAAGTAGCGAGTCCATAAGCCATAACCGGGATGGTATAGAACAACGTAATGTCCTAAGCCGCCATTTTTACCCATAGGTGATACATATTCAACTTCTGCTCGTAATGGACATAAGATACTGCTCCCCAAGTCGTCATCTCCTTTCCCAAAATTAAGATCGTGGCCAGGATGATAAACACTATGTTTTCCATACCATTGTAGCCAAGTTAATCCACGGTGGGGGACTTCATATTCGACAGGGTAACAAGCTTCCATAATAAAGTGATTAAATATAAACGCTAATAATCAATCCGGCTATCATAAAGACAGCTCCAACCGCAGAACTTACACCAACGTAAATCCCAACAGACCTATTTCTAAAGGTTGTATTCTTAGCAGTTTGACCATTAAGCTTTACCAAGTGATCGCTCATAGCCTTGTGGTCACTATCATTTCTATCAAGTTTTTCGGTAATAAGCTCTCTTAGGCCATCCAGCCTAGCTAATACAACTTGAATATCTTTTTCTGGCATTTTTTAATGGGTTATTCCAGAGTACTAGTATCTGGGGTTGCTACTAATGTAATGTGACGATCACGATCGGTTAATTCTTGCAGCATACGCTCTTTAGAGGCTTCGTAGAGGGTGAAGGCTCTGTTAGCCCTATCCTCCTCACCATAAGCGTCTAAAAGGTAGTATTTTAAGCCTAAAATTAGCACGTTGTGATAAATGCGTGGGATTAGGATAGTTGTTTCAGCTCCACCAGCAACTAGGTCAATATTTGAGGCGATACCCCAAATGCGGATTTGGTTGTTCGGTGCGCCGCCAACACGATCAGCACTAAATTGTGGAGCGATATAAATTTTGTTTTCTGCGATGAAATATTTTGGAGTTGAGGTCCCCTCTTGAGCTAGGTAGTAATCCCACGGTTCAGTTAAGTCGCGAGGGCTAATTCGTTCAGCTACTTTATAATAATCATCATCGTCATCCATTAAAATCTCAACTCGTAAGATTCGGCGGAGTCCTTGCGTTGTAGCATCGCCAATAGTCAGAGAATAAGCTCCATCTGTTTGGGCGGCTACAGCGTCTATATCCCATTTAGTGTAGAAGTAATCCTCGTCGATATTCTCGATTGCGGATAAGATTGGATGGTAAACCATCTCATTCAGATACGACAACGCAGTTGTAGGACCATCAATATCCTGATCGGAATATTGGATAGCGCTTTGCGCGTTGTCGATTATGGTATCAACTGCGGTCATAATAAAAAGTTAAGGTGTAGGAATCGTTAATGTAACAACGATATTGCCAGAAGATTCGATAGCTGAAACAATAGTCCAAACTTTAATGAGCATGGCATTGCCACGTTCAATATAAGGACTAAGATCATTTGGTGGGTCGCCGGGACCAAAGCCGGACTTAGGTACTAAAATGAAGTTATCATTTTTGAACACGTCATTTAGACCACCCTTTAAATAATTTGGAGGAAAAGTCCAAACTGAATCGGAAGGATTCAAATAGTTTAAGGTAGCCACGGTCCCATTATAAAAAAATGCCATATCGGTTCCAGCGGATGTTGTTGGGTGGACGACTTCTTTTCGAGCAACTGGACTAGCTCCAGTATCAGGTTCGTCAAATAAATAAGCATTATCTGATTGGAAGCCATTTAAATTTGAGCGCTCCACTCGAACAGCCGATGGTACGCTTTTTAATTGGACACGCGCTTCGTTATTATTAGCGTTAATAGCGACCGCATAACAAACCCCATCAGGGGTTAAGATAGCTTCGTAATTCTCGCTAGTATTATTGATCGCAGCCCAGGTGTCCCATTCGGCTTTCAATATGAAGTAATGCTCTAACTGGTACGACATATTAGCGTAGGTTAGATAATAAATTTTCTAATAGTTCTTTTTCACCGTTTGATAGAACCTTAGTAAAGAACCCTGCTACCTCAAATAAACCAGGAGTCACGGCACTAAAAGCCCCAGCATTAACAATACATCCATGAGTATATGGAACGCCTTGTAATAATGGGTTTTTCGGTGTCCCAAGCGTATATGATGTTGGGTAATCGACTCCGTTGATTGAAATATCCTCTGTTGAATTTGGGCCATCATATCGGTTGACCCATAAACGCCTCTGGCCACTAGCGTAAGGATCGGCTCCAGCTCCTTCATATTTAGCGTAACCAATACCATCGGTACTAACTAATCCTTCAGCTTTTGCTCCATATCTCCTGTCCCAAAAAGCTCTTTCGTTATCGGGAGAGTTCCAAAAACCTTGGATGGTATACATGGAAGCGGCCGGTGTTAGCAAGGTAAATGAAGTCACTTCGCTACCAGGGTTTAATTGACCAGTGCGATTATAATTAAAACCAGCATCAATGGACAATCCAGCAAAATTATATCCGTCCTCTTCCCAAGCTCCTTCATCATATCCATATGGATATAAAATCATATGCTTATCGTTTTGGACTGGGATAATCTCGAAATCATCAAGTATACAAGTTAAAGGAGTTGAAGTCCCAGTATTTCTAACTTGCAAGGCAGCAGTAGCTCCTGCTTTTGCTGAAAAATATAAAGTCCCCTCAACAGCCCCATCCGCCACTGCTACGTCTTTAGTAAAAACAACTTGCCATGGTGTCCATGTAGCTATTCTTATTTGAGCGTTACCAGATAGTACTTTGATTTTGAAATTAAATCTGTACGTCTGCTTAAGGGCCATAAAGGAAATAACTGGTTGGGTAAAAACCGTATTACCATACCTTGTATCATTATCTACTCTTTGAGCGCTTGTCCCACCTGATGTCCAAGGTAGGGTCGTTTCTCTTGATGGTGTCCCGGTCCCAACAAAATTCCAATGCTCCGCAACGGTGCCAAGGGAATGATATGGTAATTCAAAACCACCATTTAGCGCTACGTCTGCTCCAAGATTTAAGTCTGGGTCTGCGGCATTAAGGACTAAGTTATTATCTCGATATCTATAATCCCAAATATTTTCGCAGCCCATGGCAATGATCGTTTGAATAGGATCACAGCCACATTTAATTGGTAAGTGCATAAAATAAAAGATTATAAATTACATTCCAGAGTTAATGTCCGGACGTACTTGGACTGAAATAACTGCCTCACCAGCGGCACCAGCAGATTTTGAAGCGGCGCTACGATTACGCAAGATAGCATGAAGCTCTTGTGAGCCTTCACCATCTTCATCGACGTAAGGAACACCACGGAAATTCACAACTGAATTAGCTGTTGAATATTTGTAGTAAGTACCATCAGTCTTGCCATCACCCGCAGTGAATCTAACTGAACCGATATATGAATCATTATCCATATCAGCGGCATCGTCATGGGTGTTTTTTGTGTAAAGCTCTACCTCCCATGCGAGGTTTTCTTTCGAAATAATATTAAGAGCTTCGATTACACATTTATAAGCTGGCAAGCCTGTAATACTTTCAGCTTCTCCAGCATCAGTCACGATAGCACCGGTAAAGTGGGTGTCCTTGTCGCTCCTGACTATGTAAACTTGTGCGTTTTCCATATGTTTTAGGGTTATAGGAACTAATTAACTCCAGATTATCCCCAAGGCGCGCACTTTGGGGATAAAAGGAAACAATTAAGTACCAAGAGTAGTACCAAGTGCAACAGTTGCGCTAGGTTTAGTAGCGGTAAGAGTCGCAGGTCCAGCAGATGCTTTACCAGCAGTAATTGTACCAGGTCCATTAACCGCCATAGGGTTAAAGGAATTTGTTACATCAACATAAGCAGCGTTTGGAACGACAGTGGCATCATCGAGAACAGTAGTGCCTCCGACAAAATCACCAGTACCAGTAGGATTGATAATTAGATAACCAATCAAAGCTTCACCAGCAGGTGTTGGAGGGATTCCAGCAGCATCTAAAGTAGCTCCGTCAGAGCCTTTAGAGCCAGTAACAACACCGCCATCATCTATATAGAAACCATAGATGGCGAATTGTCCGTTAGCAGTTGTGCCAACAAGAGCTGGCATGTCAGTAGCAGCAGCGATAGCTCGAATAACTCCGCTTGCTAAAGCGTAAGTGACAGCAGCTCCGGTTTTAACCACAGCGGAACCACCAGCTTTAATAACAAGGCCAGCAGTGGTAAGACAAGAGCTTTTAGACATATCCGCTAGATTTGTCACAGCAGTATCAAAGTTTGAATGATCGTCATGCAACTCATTAGTTAGAGTTACTAGGCCGTCCACAGTAGCTTTGAAAGTTGCGTGGTCATCGTGCAGCTCCTTAACAGTAGTATCCGCTTCCGCCAATAAAGTTTGGAGGGCTAGATCGTTGTTGTGAA